>Ga0074044_10000125_pt1 | contig 76640 bp, 53 predicted proteins | sample BogForMeECP23OM1_FD_94443 | JGI IMG/M metagenome (GOLD analysis project Ga0074044, IMG submission 94443) | Bog forest soil microbial communities from Calvert Island, British Columbia, Canada - Bog Forest MetaG ECP23OM1 | ecosystem: Environmental > Terrestrial > Soil > Wetlands ...
AGCCCGCTTCCGCTTCACCAGCCGGAGCTATACTGCCAACTATCAATCTCGCCCGACAATGCTTCGGCAGCGAACGGCGAAATGTCGCTTAACTGATTGTCTCAGCCCAGGGGTCCAGTCCATATCGCTCGCTGATTGTCGCAAGGCTCGCTCTCTTCGGATCGTACTGCGGCTTTATATTGGGACTGGTTTCGACATTTAGCCTAGGGATTGTTCTGAGTCAGTCCGGCAACGAACCGAGGAAAGCCGGACTCTGAGAACATCATTTGACTCCGCGGGTGGGCCCACGTCTCGCGACGTTCGAGACGTGGGTGCTGGCAGTGCCGTCATCTTTCGGGTGACCACGGAAGGATAAACGGCTTCCTCGCCTTCGACTGAACTCCGGGAGGTTCGCGGCTTCGTGGTCGATTGCGCACGATCTCTGCAGCAAGTGCGGCGTGAGTTAGAATACTGCTCATGGAAATTCGCCTTCGTCCCGAGCTTGAGGAGTTGATCAAACAAGACGTCCAGCGCGGTTCCTACGAAACCGTCGACGAATTTGTGGAGCAAGCCGTTTCTATGCTCCATGAACAGGAAGTTTGGTTAGCCGCAAATCGTTCCGAGATTCAATCCAAGATTGGCGAAGGCTACGCCGCCGCCCAGCGCGGAGAGTTGCTCGATCCCGACGAGGTACGTTCCAAATTCGCCGAACTTAAACGAAAACGTTCGGGCAACCAGCAGCATTAGTGTGAACTGACCGCACGTTTCGGATTCATCCCCGGTTTTCCATCTCGCATTTCAACCAGAGCCGTGCTAATGTATATACATAGTCGTCATGACGTAGGCTGCCGTGAAATTTGCCTGGGACGAACGAAAGAACCGGACCAACAAACAAAAGCACAAGGTCAGTTTCGAAACGGCCATCCTCGTCTTTGACGATCCCTACCACCTGACACGGCAGGACCGGGAGGTCGAGGGCGAGCCGCGTTGGCAGACGGTTGGAATGGTGAACGGCGTTCATGTATTGCTGGTTGCTCACACGGTAAGTGAGGACGAGGAAGGGATCCGCATCCTGTCGGCACGAAAGGCAACACGCCGCGAACGGAGCTTATATGCGCAAGGCAACTAAGAATGGGAAAGTGAAGCGAGTCTCTGGAAGAGGTCTTACCACGAGACAGAAGAGGGAACTGGCGGCTCTGGCCGGGTTGCCGGATGACCAAATCGATACTTCGGATATCCCGGAGCTTCCGCCCGGCGCGTGGAAAGATGCGATTCGAGGCAGGTTCTATCGTCCGGTGAAGCAGGCCGTTTCCATGCGGCTCGACGCCGATGTGATCGCATGGCTGAAGAAGCGCGGCAAAGGTTATCAGACGCGTGTGAACAGCATTTTGAGGCAAACCATGCTGGCCGATACTAAGCGGGTTTGAAGGTCGACTGCGTGGCTGCTCCGCTTCGCGAAGCAGCCACTTCGCTCAGGATGACATTTTTATGGGCGGCTGCGGCAGGATGGCTGGCCCCGCGCTTTCAGAAGAATCGTCCGGACGCGACCGGCTTCGCGGGCGTTACCGCGGCTCGGCAGGCAGTGCACAGGTTGCTTTCCTTGAGGTCGATCCATTCCACGGCGTGGGAAGGAGCCATGGCGCAGCTGTAGTCCTCGCAGTGCGTCAGGTTTAGGGTGTGGCCCAGTTCATGGACGGCTTCCTTGAGCACGCGCTGGCGAAATAGTTCCGGGTCGGGCGGAAGGCCATAAAGCTCCTGACGCAGCCGGTGCGCGGAGACCAGGGCGCAGGGGCCACCCATCTGCGCTTCTCCAAAAACGAAGGTGAGAATCGGGATGTAGAGATCCACGGCGACCACGCCCAGCATTCGCCAGGAGTCGGCGGTAAGAAAACTCTGCATGCGCTGCAGAATTTCCGACGAGTGGTACTGCTGCCGCTCTCCGTGGAAGGCGAACTGCGGATCCAGCCGGACAGGAAGTACTTTGCAGGAGACGAGAAAAGTTTCTTCGAGGGCGGGACGCAGATCCTTCAGCAGCCCGTCATCTACATTCCCGATCGGCAACAGGTGTAACAGCTTCATGGGGCAGTTCTCACTGCGAAGCAGGGATCCGGACTAACGCGTTTCCACGGGAGTACGAGTCCAGCCGTACTTCTTCAGCCTGTGATAGAGAGTGACCCGGTCGATGTCGAGTATCTCCGCAGCATGGCTCTGATTGCCTCCACACTCCTCTACCACGCGCAGGATGTGGGCCCGCTCCATGTCCTCCAGCTTCTTGCCCGCACCGGTGGAAGCGCTTGGTTGCTTGAAGATGAAGTCCTGTTCGTGGAGCTCCGGCTCGCGCCCCACAACCATGGCGCGTTCCACCGCGTTCTCCAATTCGCGGACGTTGCCCAGCCAGGGCTGCTGCTGCAATTGGTTCATGGCCTCCGGTGAAACCCGGTTGATGCGTTTGTTCATGGCCTGCGAGAATTTTTGAACGAAGTGGTTCACGAGCACGGGAATATCGTCCGGGCGTTCGCGGAGCGGCGGCAGTTCGACGCGGAAGACGTTGAGCCGGTAGAAAAGGTCGGGACGGAACTTACCCTCCTCGATCAATTTCTCCAGGTTCTTATTGGTGGCGGCGATGCAGCGGAAGTCCACCTTGATGATCTGGTTGCCGCCCACGCGGGTGATCTCGCGTTCCTGCAGGACGCGCAGCAAATCGGTTTGCGTCTTTAGGCTGATGTCGCCGATCTCGTCCAGGAAAACGGTACCGCCCTCGGCAATTTCGAATTTGCCTTTCTTGCGAAACTGCGCGCCGGTGAAGGCGCCCTTTTCATGTCCGAAGAGTTCGCTTTCCAGAAGCGTCTCGGTGAGAGCGCCACAGTGAATGGCAACCAGCGGATGAAATCTGCGCGAGCTGGCCTGATGAATCGCACGCGCTACCAGTTCCTTCCCAGTGCCGCTCTCCCCCATGATCAACACGGTCGCGTCGGTGGGCCCAACCGTTTCAATGGCGTCGAAGACCTTGCGCATGGGACCACTCTGGCCGACCATGTCCTCCGGACGCGCGACTTCGGCAACGGTCTCGCGCAGGAGTACGTTCTCCTGCGCGGTTCTTTTGTGCGCCAGCGCGTTCTTCACCAGGTGTGCGATCTCGTCCGGGTCGAGCGGCTTGGTCACGTAGTCATAGGCCCCATTCTTCAGCGCCGCGACCGCGGTATCGACCGAAGCATAGCCGGTCATGATGATTACGATGAGTTCAGGATCGACTTCGTGCATGCGGCGCTGCAGTTCGATTCCGTCGGTGCCGTGCATCTTGATATCCACCAGCGCCACATCCCAGCGTTGTTCCGCCAGTTGGGTAAGTGCGTCATTGGCGTTTTCTACCGTAGTAACTTCGTAGCCTTCTTCGCGGAACCATTTGCCGAGCGAGTCGCGCACGCTCAATTCGTCGTCCACGATCAGCAGCTTCCCCTGTGTGCTCATTGTCAGTTACCTCACCTTCATCGCGGTATGTCCGTCGCCGGCGACCGCCGGCAAAGCGTCAGGGCCTTGATTGGGCAGCGTTATGGTAAAAGTTGTGCCCCGCCCCAGCTCCGATTCGACTTCGATGCGCCCGTTATGCCGCTCTACGATGCCACGACTGATGGCCAAGCCCAGCCCGACTCCGCGGCCCCTTTCTTTCGTCGTCAGAAAAGGCTCGAAGATATGCGGTAATACGTCGGGAGCGATGCCCGCTCCGTCGTCGCGAACCTTGATCTCGATTTCCGTTTTAGCGCTACTCAGTCGAGTCTCGATCCACAGCGTTCCGCCTCGCGGCATGGCATCGATGGCATTCATGATTAACGCCAGCAGGACTTGTTCAATCTGCGCCGGATCGCAGTGCACTACCGGCAGATCTTCGGCGAGATTCAGTTGCAGCTCGACTCCGACCAGCTCAAGTTGATGCCGTACCAGCAGCAGACAACGGTCAATTACTGCGCGCAGGGTGGTGGGCTGGACGTTCATGGGCGCGGTTCGCGAAAGACTCAGCAGGTTCTTGATCAGGTCGCCGCAGCGCCGGCTTTCCGCAGCGATCAGTTCCAGACACTGCATCGCCTCCTCGCGTTTTTCATGCTCGGCTTGGCCCGACGCAACCCACTTTCGAATCAGTTTGGCATACGTCAGAATCCCAGAGAGCGGGTTGTTCACCTCGTGCGCCACAACCGCCGCCATCTTCCCCATGGAAGCCATTTTTTCCACGTGCAGGACGTGATCGTGGGCGCGCTGGAGTTCTTTCGTCTTCTGCTCAACGCGATCCTCGAGCGTCTTTGCCCAGGTAACGATTTCTTCGTTCGCCCCGCGCAATTGCAGGCTCATGCCGTTGAAGGAATGAGCCAAGTCACCCACTTCGTCCTGGGATTGCACTTCGATCTGGTACCCAAGCTCGCCTTGGGAGAGTCGCTCGGTGCCGTTCTTGAGCGCCTTGATGGGTTTGGCGACCACTCGCCACACGAATAACCAGCTCAATATCGCCACGATCAGCATGGCTCCAGCCGTGTAATACAACATGCGGGCGCTGCTGACTGCAAGTTGCGTGTCCGCTTGCGCCAGGGAGAGATTTGTGTCCAGCACGCCCAGAACTTGCTGGTCGGCAGGATGCGCGTGGCACTCGGCGTTGGAGCAACTGGGTTGATTTTCGATGGGAGTGATAATCCCCAGCACGCGGTGCCTGCCGCCATTGCGATAAATGCGAAAGCGATCGGGACGGTTCAGGCGCGCCAGCGGCTGCGATTGGTTGTGGCAGCCGTAGCAGGCCTCCGCCGTCTTGTCGAGGACGTGGTTGACCTCCGCTGGATCGGTGGAGTAGCTGATCCGCCCTTGCTGATCAAGGATGCGCACCTTGATCATGCCGGGCTCGTCTGCCATGGTTTGGATCGCGTGGTAGAGTCCCTCGCGATCGTTGCGCAGCATGTAGTACGTGGTGCTGTGCTTGATTACATCGCTGACCCGCTCGGCGCTGGCCAGCGTGGCTGCTTCCAGATGCTGGCGATGCAACCGGATATTCAGGTATCCGAGGAGGGCGAAGATGACAATCATGACCGCCAACAGGGAACCGATCAGCTTCGCACTGATGCTGCGAGTCAGTCGCTTCCGCGCCAGACCGCCGCGAATTGGATCAGTCTCCCGCATGGCCTAATACCGGTGTGGCTACCACGGGCGCGGTTTCGGTTCTGAGACGCTGCTTCGCCGGATGTCGTTCTGCGGGAAAAATAGGCAGGTACTTCACTGCCAACCCAAACAGGGCGAAGCCCATCGCTATGATCATCAGCGTGATCGAGAACTCGGTCCACTTTGGGACGTAGTGATGCCCAACGTAAGTCTCAAAACCGATTAGTGCAATATTGAGGCGGTTGGTGATGAATCCGAGCACCGTGCAGACAGAGGCCAGATACAGACCCTGTGGCGATAGCCTGACCTTCTTGAAGCTGAGCATGGTGATGGGAATCACGAAGGTCAGCGTCAGTTCGAGCCATAGAAAGTAGGCTTCGTAGCTGGGTTTGAAAATCTGTCCGAGCATGCCGCGACGGAAGTAGTCCTCGAAGCGCAGCAGGGCATTTACCCAGAGCGCAACCAGTAAGGCGCCGCCCAGCGTGACCAGAACCGGGAGTTCAAGGTGGCGGCCGAAGGCCTTCGCGCTCTGCGTGGACTCGAAGATGGTCATGGCCAAACCAACCGCAACCGCCGAAGCGAAGAAGAAGAACGGCAGCGCGGGTGAGTACCAGAACGGATGCAGTTTGCTTGGCATGATCAGATAGAGGGATCCAAGGGAACTCTGGTGCAGGGTGGAGAGCAAGATGCCCAAAACGATCAGCACTGGGTAGATCTTCTTAATCCATTTGATTGGAGTCGTCATATGGAAACGCTCGAACACGTTGGGAAGGAATTCGAAAAAGAGCACAGTGGTGTAGGTCATCACACACATGCCCACCTCGAACATGACCGAGTGCGGGTTCATGTATATAAGTTGGTGCCAGATGTACCAGGGACGGCCGAGGTCGAACAACAGTCCCACGATGAAAAGTATGTAGCCGAGGAACGCGGTCAACACCGCCGGACGCACAACACTGTGCAGGCTCTCGACGTTAAACAGGTAGACCGCGCCTACCATGCAGAAGCCGCCTGCCGCCAGCATGACCCCACACAGACAGTCGAAGCCAATCCAGAGGCCCCAGGGGAACTGGTCTGTCATGTTTGAAACCGCGCCCAAGCCACGGAAATAACGAATAAATGAGGAGTACAGGCCCAGGCCCATAATCACAATGAATACAACTCTCCAAAATGTCAGTTTGAACTTCATCGCTCGCTCCCGTTTTTTTCTTCGGCTTCAGCGGCGGCTACTTCCTCGCGGCGATGCGAAACCCAATAAATGCCTCCCAATACCAGCGTCCACACCGGAATAAAGTCTGGAATTCTTTCCATGACTTGCCCGGTGTATTCGGGCATCGGGGTGTCGCCGATTTTGGCGGACGCGGGATAACCGTATTCTTCAACGTTTACGCTCGAAAGAATAAGCACCGATGTGCCGCCAACTTCATGAAGTCCGTAAATGCGAGGCAGGTAGGTGGATGGATTTTGACGGATGCGGTCCTGCGCTTCTTTAATGAGGTCGTCGCGCTCGCCGAACTTGGTGGCGCCCGTCGGACAGATCTCGGCACATGCTGTCTGCTTGCCCGCAGCTATGCGGTCCGGGCACATAATACATTTGCGCACGCGCGGATTCAGCGATTGCCATTCATACTTGGGCTGCGCAAAGGCGCAAGCCACCATGCAGTAGCGGCAGCCAATACATTTCCAGACGTCGTATACGACGGGGCCCTCTTTAGTCTTATGGAAGGCGCCCACGGGACAGACCGACGCGCATGCGGGCTTCTCACAGTGCATGCATAGCCGGCGCATGAATTTGTCGTCCTTGGTGAGAACGACGGTGTATTTATGTGCCGATTGCACCGACTCGGCGGCTACGGTGTCGTCGTACCGCAGCTTGTTCTGTTGTGCGCAGCCAGCTTCACACTGTTTGCAACCGATGCACATGGTTGCGTCATACAGCAGGGCTTTACTCATGAAAATTGCTCCTCGTTGCTTCCAAGCAGGACTTCCGTTCCAGTGGAATGATGTATGAGGGAAACGTGCGCTGGGGCGGAGCCGGCGTGGGGATTATGGACAGCACCTTTGCCGGGCCGACTGCAAAGGAAGAACCGGGTCCGGAGACATTTGCGCCCGGACCCAGGCGGGCTGTTCCCTGGGGGAAAGAAAACAGGGGAGAAGCTCTCCGGCTGGCTACGGATCGGCCAGGATTCCGTTCCGTCGGCCGAATTGAGCCGGACCTCTTCATATACCCTCATGCCCTCTTCAACCGCCGCCCCGACAGTTTGTCGCGATAGCGGCGATGCGCGAAGAGGAACAGCCAGTCACTACAGCCAATAACTACTTCTGCAAGCTACGAACATAAGTCACGACAGCTTTTGCGTCGTCAGCGGAAAGACCCTTTACCGGGGCCGGGTGCTTCGCCGTCTCCGCCACGGCCTTGGTCAGGTCGGCGTCGGACTTCTTCTTGGCTTCCTCCGAAACCAGGCTCGGAATCTTGGCGGCAGGTTTTCCCGCCGCATCCGGCCCGTGGCACATTGCACATTTTGCCTTGTAGAGAGCGGCTCCGTCCTCAGCCCACGACAGATTGGGAATCAGGATGAATAGGGCCACCGCGATTGTCATTACCAGCATCATCAGCTTTCTCGTCTTCATGATTTGGTTTCTTCTCCTTGTAGAATTTTGCAACCCGATGAAATTAACGGTTCTTCTCGCAGTGCTGCGTATGTTGCGAAACTAACCACCGACACAACCCTCCAAGAACTGGATGTAACAGAACTCAGCAACTCGATCGTTGCCTAGTTGAGAGTTTCAACGTTGGGAGGGAACAGCCGCAGTGATCCAGGTCACCCTAAGGGGTGACTTTGGACGAGCGGTAACGTGCTCAAAACAACTGGCTTGATAAACCGTAGGTTGGTCAATATGGGTCACGTCCATCAGTGACTGCGGTCACAGCGTCTCACGCCATCAGGAGAGAAACTCCATGGTAGTAGCGAGGTGTAGCGATGCCGATACTGTTGATGGCACTGCTCGCATTGTTGGTGTTTGGCCTTATTGGGATTCTGCTGACAGCCGCCGTAGTCTTGGAGAATTCAAAGCGCGCACGTGTAGCCAGAAGTAACGCCGCGCACCCTGTGACCTCCGACGCTGCCCCCTCTCTTAATCCAAAACTCAGATAGGCGGAGTGGCGACGCACGTCGTTGACACGGGATCCGTCCGCAAAGGAGAAATCGCATGAGCACGCTTGTCCTGGAAAAAGACAAGAAAGCCGACCTGGCGGGACCGGGAATCGGCGACTATAAAGAGTTGGAAAAAATTCTGCCGCGGGGTTACCGGTCGCTATTGACCCCGAAAGAGACGCAGCAGGCCATTTTTCAGGTAAAACGCTATATCGCGGACAACCTGTGCAAGGAACTCAACCTGTTGATGGTCGAAGTGCCGCTCATCGTGGACGTGGAGAGCGGTGTCAACGACATGCTGGATCGCGACGGGTCGCGCACGCCGGTTCAGTTCCATATCTCAAATGACCGCAACCTGCATCCCATCGAGGCCCAGGTCGTACAAGCCGCGACTAAGTGGAAACGCGTCGCTCTCAAGCAATTCGATTGCAAAGCTGGTGAAGGTATTTGCACCGACATGCGTGCCGTTCGCAAGGACTATTTCCTCGATCACGACCATTCCGCCTACGTCGATCAGTGGGATTGGGAGCGCGTCATCACCGCCGAGCAGCGCAATCTTGAGTTCCTCAAGGCAGTTGTCAGCAAGATCTGGAAAGTAATCGTCGGAGCAGAGAAGTTTGCGCAATTTCTGTTTCCACAATTGAAAGACTCCCGCTATCCCGATCTGCCGGAGAAGTTGACCTTCTTGCACGCCGAGGAAATTCTCGATATGTATCCCGATCTGCCGCGCAAGCAGCGCGAGACCGCGGTGCTGCAGAAGTATCCTGCGGTCTTCATCGTTGGGATTGGCTGGCCGTTGAAGGACGGCTATCCGCATGAGATGCGCGCCGCCGATTACGACGACTGGGTCACCGACACTCACGACCAGACCGGCAAAGATACGCACGGGCTGAATGGCGACATCCTGGTATGGAACTCGGTTACGAAGCGGCGCCATGAACTGACATCGATGGGCATCCGGGTTACGGCCGAGACCCTGAAGCAGCAGCTAACCATGTCGAAACAACTCGACTTTATGCAACTGCCCTATCACCAGGCGATCTTGAACGGCAAGATTCCGCTTTCAATCGGCGGTGGAATCGGGCAGTCGCGCACCTTGATGCTGTTGCTCCGCAAAGCGCATCTTGGAGAAGTGAGCGTTACGGTGTGGCCGAAGATACTGAAGCAGATGTGCGCGGAGAAGAATATCTTCGTGCTGGAGTAGGGCGTTTCCTGGGAAGGACTTGGGAGGGGGCGGTCAAGAGACTACCCCCTCAGAATATGGCGCGCATCACTTTCCAGTTGAGGCGCTCCGGGCATACCAGGCAGCCCTCGGTTTAACTTACCTTCCGGCCTACTTGCTCATCTTGTCCATTTTGGCCATGCCCATCGAATACGTGCCGGTGCACTCCAAGTCACTAGAGCCGTCTGCATTGGCTTTTCCGGAGCACGTTCCGGAACCCTTGATGCCCTTGTGCTTACCGGTACCGCCCACGATCTTCCATTTGTTGGCGACAGGTTTCGAGATGTCAGCGGAACCGGAACCTTCGTACGTGTAGTTCACCTTGTCGCCATTGTCCGCGGTCTCGATGAAGTAGCCGTGGAAGTTGAAGGACGCTTTCCATGCATCGTGGAATTCCGTGTAGGTACCAGTCTTCTCCTTCAGGTCACCGCTGCTGGAGGCAGCGTCGCAGGTGCCTTGGCCGATCCAATAGATGTGATCCGGTGCGTCACCGACGTCGAGTTTGTCTTCCGTCGTAGCCTTCAGGCAGTGCCACTTGGTATCAACCTTGCTCTGGGCCATCGCTACCGAACCAGAGACAACTAGAGATAATGCAACCAGCACGAAGTTGCGCATTCTTAATTTTCTCCTTTGTTGTTCTTTTGAATGGAAAGTCCGGGCAACTATAGTGCACTCACACAATTCTGGCAAGGTCCAGGGCAGAGTGCAAAGAGATACCTTCTAGACTTCGAGCGGCAGCTTTGTTCGTATCGTCGTGGCTGGCAGATGGCTTTTGACCGCTGCGGCCAAACGCCGTATGCCCTCTCGTATCTGCTCCGGAGCGGCGTTGGAGAAGTTCAAGCGCATGTGGCGCGAGCCTTCGCGCCCATCGTTGGCATAAAACGAATCGCCCGGCACGAACGCCACATTCTGCTCAATCGCTGACTTGAAGATCGCCTGCATGTCCAGTCCTTCGGGCAGGGTTACCCAAAGAAACAGCCCTCCGTGAGGATGAGTCCAGGTTACCTCAGGCGGGAAGAATTCTTGCAAAGCCTGCAGCATTACATCGCGGCGTTCGCGATACACCTGACGAATCAGCTTGACGTGCTTGTCGAGGAATCCGTCGCGCGCGACCTCGTAGGCCACGAACTGCGTGAACGTCGAAGTGTGCAGATCGGCGCCCTGCTTCAGTTGCGCCAGCTTGCTGATGATTTCCGGCGGAGCGACAATCCATCCCAGACGAAGTCCGGGAGCCAGCGTCTTCGAGAATGTACTCAGGTAAATGACGTTGCCAATGGAGTAGCCGTCGTCGCGGCGCAGGTTCTCGCGGTCGAGCACGACCAGCGAGGGAAGGTGTTCGCCTTCATAACGCAACTGGCCGTACGGGTCATCTTCGACAATCGGAATGCCATACCTTTCCGACAGCATCACCAGTTCGTGGCGGCGCCCTTCCGACAATGTGGTTCCGGCTGGGTTCTGGAAGTTGGGCAGTACGTACATGAACTTGGGTCCCGAACGCAGGGGCTCCTCCAACAGGTCGGTGCGGAGGCCGTTCTCGTCGATCGGAACGGATACATATTCCGCGCCATACACGTTGAAAGCCTGCAGCGCTCCGAGATAAGTTGGCGCTTCCACCAGCACGCGATCTCCGGCATTGATAAACAGTTTGCCGATCAGGTCGAGCGCCTGTTGCGAGCCGGAAGTGATCAGGACGTTCTCCACTTTCGCCTTGATCCCGTAGCGCGCGATGTTGTTTGCGATCAATTCGCGCAGGGGCCTGTAGCCTTCAGTCTCTCCGTATTGCAAGGCTGAAGCTGCCTGCTCGGTAAGCACCTTTAGACAGGCTTCTTGAAATCGCTGGACGGGGAATACATCTGGGGCGGGCAGGCCTCCGCCAAAGGAGATCATGCCGGGTCTTTGCGTGACCTTCAACAACTCGCGGATGGCAGAACTGGTGATGTTCTTGGTGCGTAGCGCGTAACGGGCGGTCCAGGCGGTTGACATTGCAAGCTCCCTTTAACATCCAAATGTTTGATGAGAGTTGTCGGTCATGCGACGCTCGGAATAACAAGGTTAAATCCCTAAGCGAAGCCGTCAGGTTGGCTTACCGCGCCAATGTGCGCCTGCTCATCAATAAACAGTCGGCCGGCGGTGAGCGCTTTGCGGTCAATTTCCAGCAGATCGAGTTTTTTCACCTTGTCTTCGAGCACGCTCAATGCAGTTCCCGGAGCCAGACACTCGGTCTCTTCGAGCAGCGCACCCATCATTACAATGTTGGTTGCCTTTGTCGAACCGAGCTTGTCGGCGATCTCCGCCGCCGGAATCGGGACTACCTGCAGTTCCGGCGCATAGAAGTCGGCAGGAAGACTTTCCCCATTGTAAAGAACGACTCCGCCGCTCACGACTTCGTGGGCAAACTTCCGCAGCGAGAACTCATTCATGGCCACGAGCACATCCGGATGCGAGACCAGAGGAGACCCGATCCGGTCTTTCGACAAGCACACATGACAGTGCGCGCTGCCCGAGCGCATCTCTGGACCATACGACGGCAGCCAACTCACTTCCAGTCCTTCACGCATGCCCATTTCGATGAGGAGCTGCCCCAGCAGCAGCACACCTTGTCCTCCGAAGCCCGCGATTTTAATTTTGACGTCTCGGAAGCGATGGGCATGGTTTGCGGTGGAAGCCTCGTGTGCCGCGGCTTTCGGTGTGATCTCAGGAGGAGTGATTCCTAGCACATCCGCCACGGGGCGTTGCGGCGGCTCATTACCTACGGGAATTTCCGGCTTGCGGTCGCGGAAAACATTCAACGGGAAGGTTGGCGTCAACTTTTCGAGAACCCAGCGCCGCGCTTCAATCGGGTCTTTGCCCCAAATTGTCGGACAGGGCGACAAGATTTCGACAAACGAGAAGCCCACGCCATCGCGCTGGATCTCGAGCGCTTTGCGGATTGCCCGCCGCGCTTTCATGATGTTCTTGTTGTCCGAGAGCGCCACGCGTTCGATGTATGCCGGCGCCTCCAATGTGGCAAGAAGTTCCGCCATGTGGATCGGGAAGCCTTCATTCGACGGCCGCCGGCCCCATGGAGAAGTCGTGCTCTTCTGCCCGACGAGCGTGGTGGGCGCCATTTGCCCGCCCGTCATGCCATAGATTGCGTTGTTCACGAAAAAGACAGTGATCTTCTCGCCTCGGTTGGCGGCGTGCACGATCTCAGCGGTGCCAATTGCCGCCAGGTCTCCGTCTCCCTGATAGGAAATAACGATCTTGTCTGGACACGACCGTTTGATGGCCGTCCCCGCAGCCGGCGCGCGGCCGTGCGCGACCTGCACGTTACCAACATCAAAGTAGTAGTAGGCAAACACCGAGCAACCTACCGGACTCACGAAGATAGTTCTGTCCTGCAGTCCCAGGTCCTGCAACGCTTCGGCAATCAGTTTGTGGGCCACGCCGTGTCCGCAGCCGGGACAGTAGTGGGTCTGGTGCTTCAGCTCTGACTTGCGCTCGAACAGGTCATAGAACACCGACGACCGGGAGTGGACCTGCTCGTATCCGTTGTTGCGCAAGTCGGAGCTGACTCCGCTAGCTTCGGGCTTAACCTCGGGCTTAGCTTCGGCATTAATTTCTGGCTCCACTACGCCGATCACGCTCTCGTTTGCCATTTTCGTTGTCCTCTTCCGACCAGATCGACTTGGAACTGATCTCAGACCGCCACGGCCATGCGTGTCAACACTTGTTCCTGCAGCTCACGGACCGAGGGCACGTTGCCGCCTACCCGGCCGTAGAACTCCACCGGCACCTTGCCGTTCAGCGCCAGGCGCACATCTTCCACCATTTGTCCGTTGCTCAATTCGACGACCAGCACTTTTTGCACCTTAGCCGACTCTTCCACCAGAGCCTTCGAAGGATAGGGCCATAGAGTGATCGGTCGGAACAATCCTGCTTTGACGCCTTCCTTGCGCAGCGCTTCGACCGTGGAAAGCAACACTCGGGACACAATGCCGTAGCCAACCAGCAGAATCTCCGCGTCCTCGGTGTGGCAGAGCTCGCAGCGCGGTTCGGCTTCTTGTGCGCGGATGTACTTGGCTTCCATTCTGCGCTGGTGTTCTTCCAATTCATCGGTTTCGAGATAAATCGAGCTGATGAAGTTGGCGCGCGTTTCTGGCGTTCCCTTTACCGCCCACGGCTTCTCAGGCAGCTGCATCTCACGATCTTCAAGATCCAACGGTTCCATCATTTGCCCGACAAAGCCGTCGGTCAGCACCACTGCCGGATTGCGGTATTTGTCCGCCAGTTCGAAGGCCAGCATGGTGAGATCGGCCATCTCCTGCACCGATGCGGGAGCCAGCACGATATTGCGGTAGTTGCCGTGGCCGCCGCCTTTCACCATGGCGAAATAGTCGCTTTGTTCCGGAGCGATGTTGCCGAGCCCAGGTCCGCCGCGCATTACATCCACGATCACGCAGGGAAGTTCGGAGCCGGCGAGATAGGACATGCCTTCCTGCATCAGGCTGAGGCCGGGGCCGGAGGATCCAGACATCACGCGGACCCCAGCCGCTGCTGCTCCATAGACCATGTTGATGGCGGCGACTTCGCTCTCCGCTTGTATAAAAGTTCCGCCGACCTGCGGGAAGTAGAGCGAGGCGGCCTCGGCGATCTCGCTGGCTGGAGTAATGGGATATCCGTAATAGGCGCGACACCCGGCCAGGATCGCACCCTTTACCACCGCCACGTTTCCTTTACAGAGCTGCCGCATATTCGCCTCCCTGTACCGGCGCCGCTACCTTTGCTTTTGCCTTTATGCGGTAGACCGTGATCGCGCCTGGTTCCGGACAGCAATAAAAGCAGATTCCGCAACCAGTGCAGTCGTGCCCGGTGTAGTGCGCTGGATGGGCGCCATAGGCATTCAACTCCGTCCCCAATTCCAGGCACTTGGGAGGACAGGATTCCACGCATAGCCCGCATCCCTTGCATTCCTCGACATCGACCGTGACCTTACCGCGCGCTTGGCCTGCCATGATTAAACCTCGCTGTCGTTCACCTCGTTACCACTCCCCATCTAACCGCCGGGCAGTGGCTGAATTTGGAAATCAGATCCAGCCGCCACCAAAGGTCGCTGCAGCCACCTGGTTTTCTCGCAGAATTGATAAAGTTCTTCCCGAAACTTGGGATGTGCAATGTTGATCAGCGCCTGCGCTCGTTCCCGGATGGTCTTGCCATGCAGAAACGCTACTCCGTACTCGGTCACCACGTAACGAATCAGCCCGCGCGAGGTAACTACTCCTGCGCCGGGGCTCAGCATGGGAACAATCCGCGAGATCGCGCCATCTTTTGCGGTGGACGAAATGGCGATGATCGGTTTGCCACCCCTGGAGCGCGATGCTCCCCGAATGAAGTCCACCTGTCCCCCAATGCCGCTATAGAACTGGTTTCCGATCGAATCGGAACAAACTTGTCCGGTGAGATCGACCTGCAGCGCCGAGTTGATTGCCACCATCTTGTCATTACGGGCAATTAGTCCGGGATCGTTGGAGTAGGCCGTGGGGTGAAATTCAAAGATCGGATTGTTGTCCACGAAGTCGAACAGCTGCTTGGTGCCAATAGCAAATCCCAGGATGATCTTCCGCGGCTTGAAGTTCTTGCGCGCGCCCGTGAGCACGCCGGCTTCGATCAAAGGAATCACGCCATCGGAAACCAGTTCGCTGTGAACCGCGAGATCCCTGCGATCCATAAGGAAGGGCAGCACCGCATCCGGGATTCCACCGATGCCAGTCTGCAGCACGGCCCCGTCCTCAATTAAACCCGCGACGTTGCGGGCGATAGCCTTATGCATTTCGGTGATATGCGGCCGCTTCATTTCGCACAGTGGGCGGGAGGAATCCACAACGGCGTCAAGCTCGGTCACATGAATAAAGCTGTCTCCAAAGGTGCGCGGCATTTGATCATTGATCTGCGCCACCACGTAGCGGGCACACTTGGCCGCGGTCAGCGATGTATCCACACCCACACCGAAGCTGCAGAAGCCGTGGGAATCCGGAGGAGAGAGTTGCAGTAGGGCCACATGAATCGGCATGGCGCCGCTCTCGAATAGTCCTTCAATCTCACTCAGGTAGATCGGTGTGTAGTCGGCCCGGCCCTCGTTGATGGCCTCGCGCACATTGGGGCCGATAAACATGGCGTTATGCCGGAAGTGCCCGGCCATCTCTGGAGCCACATAAGGCGCTGGTCCCATGGTCAACATGTGGACGACTTCCACGTCCTCCACAAAGGGGCCGCGGCGCATCAGCGCCTCTACCAGAGTCTCAGGTTCGGCGCAACCCGGCTGAATGTAGACGCGCATTCCCGATTGCACACATCGCAGCGCCTCATCTGGCGTTCGCAACTTATTCTTGTAATCGAGTTCCCAAGACATACATCTTCCCCTTAGTGCGATCCTGAGGCGCTCATGTTCCGCACCGGACGCACCCCCCAGCGCGAAATGCCACGTTTGCGGCCGTCGCGCACCTCTTCAGTTTCGATTAAAAGCCATCTGCCGCACTGCGGCGGTGATTTGACGCATAGGCCATAGTGAGGCGCGTCACACTCGAACTCTGACTGCTAAGTCCTTGCCCATCTATCCATTACCGTACACATCTTACCAATCGCCAGAGGTTGTCAAATACTCATGAATCGCTTTCGCAGCGCGCCGTCCCGCGCCCATGGCCAAGATCACGGTCGCACTTCCGGTAACGATGTCGCCGCCGGCGAACACCCCCTTGCGCGACGTTTTCTGTGTGGCCTCGTCGGCCTGGATGTAACCCCTCTTGTTGGTGGCGAGGCCTGGCGTGGTGCTTTGGACAATCGGATTGGCACTCGTCCCGATCGCGATGACCACCACGGCCAGAGGAATTACGTACTCGGAGCCTTCAATCGGAACCGGGCGCCGCCTCCCAGAAGCATCCGGTTCGCCCAAGGCCATCTTCTGGCAGCGTGCACCGGCCAACCAGCCCTTGCCGTCGTCGAGGAACTCGAGCGGGGCGGCAAGCACCTGGAATTCGATGCCTTCCTGCTTGGCGTGATTCACTTCCTCGATGCGTGCTGGCATCTCCGCCTCGCTGCGGCGATAGAGGATGAATGCCTTCCCCGCCCCCAGTCGCAACGCCGACCGGATGGCATCGAGCGCTGTGTTCCCGCCCCCGATCACGGCCACATTCTTGCCGCGGAAATCCACCATGGGCTCGTCGTACTTTGGGAACTCGTAGGCATGCATCAGGTTGATGCGCGTCAAAAACTCGTTCGCCGAATAGACACCATTAAGATGTTCGCCGGGAATGCCCATGAACTGCGGGAGCCCCGCGCCGGTGCCGATAAACACCGCGTCGTAGCCTTCCTCTTCCATCAGTTCGTCGATGGTGACCGTGCGTCCCACGACTACGTCGGTCTCAAACTCGACGCCCATGGCGCGCATGTAGTCAATCTGTTCGCGGATGATTTGCTTGGGCAGCCGGAATTCGGGGATGCCATACACCAGCACGCCGCCCGGCGTGTGCAGCGCTTCGAATACGTGGACCTGGTGTCCCTTCTGGATGAGATCGCCCGCCGCAGTCAGGCCGGAAGGGCCGCTGCCCACGATGGCAACCTTCTTTCCCGTCGGCGGCGCCTTGGGCAGGTTGCTGATATCCAGATGGCGCTGTTCATAGTCGGCCACGAAGCGCTCCAGGTATCCAATCCCCAGCGGCTCAACCTTCTTCCCCATCAAACAGCCGCCTTCGCAATGGTCTTCCTGCGGGCACACGCGCCCAGTAATGGCCGGCAGCACGTTATCTTCACGGATCTTGGCAGCCGCGCCCAGGAAGTCGCCAGCCACGATCAATTGCACGAACTCTTTCACTTTGACGCCCACCGGACAGTCCGTTGTGCATACTGGCTTGGCACACTCCAGGCAGCGCTGCGCTTCCCGCCGCGCCAGTTCCTCGGAGTAGCCCAGGTTCACTTCGGTGAAATTGGTGGCACGCTCCAGCGGAGGCTGCTCCAGCATGTGCTGCCGGGGCACCTTCATCCGCTCTTTCATCGGCAGAGCATTCGGCTTCAAAACATTTAACGAAGCGGGCTTAGTGGGCTGTGTCACCGGCCGTCTCCTTCCACCGCGCATGCGCCTGTCTGTCCGGCATGAACGGCTTCGAGCTGCTTTTCGGGATCGTGCTGGAATTCTTCCATCGACTTCCGCTCCGCCTCCCGATACGTCGAATTGCGCTGCACCAGCACGGAGAAGTCGACGCGGTGGGCATCGAACTCGGGACCGTCCACGCAGGCGAACTCGCTCTTTCCGTCAACCAGCACGCGGCAGCCGCCGCACATGCCAGTGCCGTCGATCATGATCGGGTTCAGGCTGACGATGGTGCGGATGTGTTCCTTCCGCGTCATCTCCGCCACCGCTCGCATCATGGGGACGGGACCGATCGCCAGCACCAGGTCGATGCGCGTGCCGTTCTCGATCAACTGCCGAAGCTTGTCGGTTACGAAGCCTTTGTCAGCATAGCTTCCGTCATCGGTGGTGATCATCAGCACGTCGCTCGACTCGCGCAGTTCGCGTTCCAGAATGACCAGTTCTTTATTGCGCGCACCGACGATGGAAATCACGCGATTGCCCGCGTGCTTCAGCGCCACCGCCGTCGGATAGGCCATCGCCGTACCCACGCCGCCGCCCATCACCACCACGGTGCCGAATTTCTCGATCTCTGACGGCTTGCCCAGCGGGCCGACCACATTCAGGATGGAATCGCCCGTGTTCAGGGAATTGAGCAGGTGGGTGGTTTTGCCGATCGACTGCACCACAATGCGAATCGTGCCGCGCTCGGGGTCGGAGTGTTCGATGGTGATCGGAATCCGTTCGCCCTGCTCGTACAGCCGCAGGATTACGAACTGTCCCGGTTTGTACTTATGTGCAATGCGTGGCGCTTCGATCACGAACCGCTTGATGCCCGGCGCCAGGAACTCCGCGTGTTGGATTTTGAACATATGTGCAGGACTTTCCTCACAGATTATTGTCCCGAATGCGGAGACAAGCGGCTGTGACATGCATCACTCGCGAGTGCGAGCAAGATCACAGGTTGCGCCTATGTAAACTCCGCCGCGATCCGTGGGCTTGTCACTTAGCGCGTCATAGTCTGGAGCGCGCGCGGCAGGCCCTTGACGGCGCGCATGTATTGGGCCCGCTCGAAGGCTCCCGGATCGGGGCAGCGCAGCTGGCTCATGCTGCCTTGCAGCTGCTGCACAGACTCATATTCGTGCTCCTCCATCCACTCCAGAACGCCTTGCTCTATATGACGAAGACACCCGATTCCATTGCGCAATAGAACTGAACACAACATAGTTACGTCGGCGCCAACCATCAGCAGCTTGACTACGTCTTCGGGCCCATGCACGCCACTGGTCGCCGCCAGACTGGCCCGGATACGGCCGTAAAGTATCCCGATCCAAGTCAGGGGCAGCCGTAAGTCCTGCGGCGTGCTGAGCAGGACGTTGGTTTTAATTTCCAATTCTTCCAGGTCGATATCGGGCTGGTAGAAGCGATTAAACAGTACCAGGCCGTCGGTGCCCATCTGGTCCAGCCGCTTGGCCATGTTGGCCAGATTGCTGAAAAAGGGACTGAGTTTGGCAGCTACCGGAATGTGGACCGAGGTCTTTATTTCCCGAAGAATGTCGGCGTAGTTGTTCTCGATTTCGGAGCCGGAGATCTCCAGGTTCGTCGGGATGGAGTAGAGATTGCACTCGATGGCGTCGGCTCCGGCTTGCTCGATCTGCCTGGCATACTTGGCCCAACCGCCCAGGGTCGCGCCGTTGAGGCTGGCGATAATCGGAATGTCCACCGCGTCCTTGGCTTTGCGAATGTGATTCAGATATTCCTCGGGTCCGGTGTGGAATTCGCTGGAGTGGGGAAAGTAAGTAATGGACTCGGCAAAGCTCTCCGTGCCGGCGTTGAGATGGAGTTCAAGCTCAAGCGCCTCCTTGTGGAGTTGTTCTTCGAACAGGGAGTAGAGCACAACGGCGGAAGCGCCCGCATCTTCGAAGCTACGGATTCCACTAATCTCGTGCGAGAGCGGGGATGCGGAGGCGACTAGCGGAGTGCGCAACTGCATGCCAAGATACCTGGTGCGTATGTCCATAATCTCCCTCTTTGTTCTGTGAGTCGGGCTCGGTAAATCGCTGTTCTGTAAGTCGCTTTGGTGGCGGCGGCTATTTCACGGTCTCCACCGGCACTGGCGGAGCGGGGCGTGCCTCCGCCGGAGCCGCAGCCGGAACTGATTTGCGCTGTGCCAGATATTCGTACAGGCGATAGCGCGTGTCGGCATCCTGCTGCGCCTCCTGCCACAGAAGTTTGGCGTGTTCAGGGTTGCTCTTTTGGAGCATCTTGAAGCGCGTCTGCTGTTGTAAATAATCCTGGACCTTGCGCGTGGGGGTGCGGGAATCGAGTGTTAAAGGATTCTGACCGGCAAGGGCACGCTCCGGGTGATAGCGATAGAGCAGCCACTGACCCGAGTCCACCGCGACTTTCTGGTCTGACATTGCGGTCGTCATGTTGATGCCGTGGGCAATGCAGTGGGAGTAAGCAATGATGATGCTGGGGCCGTCGTAGGCCTCCGCTTCCAGGAACGCCTTGAGGGTGTGTTCGTCCTTGGCGCCCATGGCCACGCTGGCCACATAGACGTTGCCGTAGCTCATCGCCATCAGTCCGAGATCTTTCTTCGGTGCTGGTTTGCCTCCTGCTGCGAACTTCGCTACTGCAGCCCGGGGCGTGGATTTTGACGCTTGCCCGCCAGTGTTGGAGTAAACCTCGGTGTCGAGCACCAACAGGTTCACGTTGCGTCCGCTGGCCAGCACGTGGTCCAGACCTCCATAACCGATGTCGTACGCCCAACCGTCGCCGCCGACGATCCAGACACTCTTCTTCACCAACATGTCGGCGACGGCCAGAAGTTGCTTGGCATCCGGGGAACTCAGACCCTTCAGCTTTTCCTTCAGCAGTTCGACCCGCTGCCGCTGCTCAAAGATGTCTGATTCGTCTTTCTGTGTTGGGGTCAGCAAAGCCGTGGCGAGCTCGTCTCCGATTGACCCAGACAGACGGCGTACCAACTCGCGGGCGAATTCAGTCTGCTTGTCAATGGATAGCCTGAATCCCAGGCCGAACTCAGCATTGTCTTCAAACAGAGAATTCGACCAGGCCGGCCCGCGGCCGTCGGCATTCTTGGCCCAAGGCGTCGTCGGCAGGTTCCCACCGTAGATCGAAGAGCATCCGGTTGCATTAGCGATTACGGAACGATCGCCAAAGAGCTGGGAAACCAGCTTCAGATATGGCGTTTCGCCGCATCCGGAACAGGCGCCGGAAAATTCGAACAGAGGCTCCTGCACCTGTTGCTGGCGAATATTTGTGATTTTGATCTTGCGACGATCAAGCTCTGGAATCTTGAGAAAGAATTCCCAGTTGTCGCGTTCCGGCTCGCGCAGCGGCGGCTGCGCCACCATGTTGATCGCTTTCAGGCGGGTCTCGCTCTTGTTCTTCGCCGGACAAATATCGACACAGATTCCGCATCCAGTACAGTCTTCGGGCGCAACCTGGATGGTGTACTTCTGGCCCAGCCAGTCCTTGTCCTTGTCGCGCACCTCGGTAGACTTGAAAGTCCTGGGCGCACCCTCCAGTTGCTTGGAGTCATAGACCTTGATGCGGAGCACGGCGTGCGGGCAGACCATAGCGCACTTGCCACACTGAATGCAGGTCTTCGTATCCCACTCGGGAATCTCGAGCGCGATGTTACGCTTTTCCCATTTGGCGGTGCCGGTAGGGAAGGTCCCATCGACCGGGAAAGCACTCACGGGAATCTCGTCGCCGTGGCCAGCGTAGATCACACCGAGCACATCGCGCTCGAACTTGGGGGCCCCGGAAGCGAACGCGGCTGGCATTTCGGTATGACTCGTGACTTTTTCCGGGACGGCGACTTCGAAAAGATGGGCGAGAGTCTCATCCACGGCGCGCAGGTTTTGCTGTACGATCTCGTCACCCTTTTTGCCGTAGGTGTCGCAGATGGACTGGCGAATGGCGTCAATGGCTTGTTCGCGAGGCAGAACCTTGGAGATGGCGAAGAAGCACGTCTGCAGAATGGTGTTCATGCGCGAGCCCATGCCGGTTTCGCGAGCCACTTGATAGGCGTCGATTATGAAAAACCGGGCCTTCTTGGCGATTAATTGCGTTTGGACTTCGCGCGGCAGTTGGTCCCAGACTTCATCCTTGTTAAAGGGACTATTGAGCAGGAAAACGCCGCCCGGAACCAGGGGGCCGAGCATGTCGTAGCGCTCGAGGAAAATCCATTGATGGCAGGCCACGAAGTTGGCCCTGGAAACCAGGTAGCTGGAGCGGATCGGTTGCGGCCCGAAACGCAGGTGCGAAACGGTCATCGCGCCAGATTTCTTGGAGTCGTAGACGAAATACCCTTGCCCGTGGTTCTCCGTGTTTTCGCCGATGATCTTGATCGAGTTCTTATTCGCGCCCACCGTACCATCCGCGCCCAAGCCGTAGAACATGGCTCGTACCACGCTGTCGGGCTCGATGGAGAAATCGGAGTCGTAATCGAGACTCGTATGACTCACATCGTCCTGAATGCCGACGGTGAAATGGTCTTTGATCTTTGAATTTGGCTTCGCCAAGTTGTCGTATACGGCTTTGACCATCGCGGGCGTGAATTCTTTGGAGGAGAGACCGTAACGTCCACCGATGGTTTCCGGCGCGACCTTCAGCGTTCCATAGCCCAGCTTGATTCCTTCTTGAATGCCGCTGACCACGTCAAGATAGAGCGGTTCGCGCGCGGCGCCAGCTTCCTTAGTACGATCAAGGACGGCAATCTTTTTCACGGTTGCCGGAAGCGCCTCGATGAATCGCTTGACGGAAAACGGACGGTACAGCCTGACTTTCAGCAAGCCGACCTTCTCGCCGGTTTGGTTCAGATAGTCGGCTGTCTCGTGAGCAGTCTCTGCTCCGGAACCCATCATGACGATCACGCGCTCGGCATCGGGCGCGCCCACGTAATCGAACAGGTGATAGGATCGCCCGACGACCTGGGAAAACTTGTCCATTACCGCCTGGACCTTATCCGGACAGGCGTCGTAGTAAGGATTACAGGCTTCCCGCGCCTGAAAGTAGACGTCGGGATTTTGTGCGGTACCGCGCAACACAGGATGGTCCGGAGAAAGCGCCCGCTGCCGATGTTCGACGACGCGATCCATGTTGATCAGGGCGCGCATGTCGTCTTCGGTCAGCATTTCGATCTTGTTGACTTCATGCGAAGTGCGGAAGCCGTCAAAGAAATGCAGGAAAGGGATGCGGGTTTCGAGAGTGGCCGCGTGCGCGATGAGGGCTAAGTCCATCGCCTCCTGGACAGAGTTCGAGGAGAGCATCGCGAATCCCGTGGTTCTGCAGAACATCACATCTGAGTGATCGCCGAAAATTGAGAGGGCGTGGGTTGCAACCGTGCGCGCGCTGACGTGAAATGCCGTAGGTGTGAGTTCACCTGCGATCTTGTTCATGTTGGGGATCATCAGCAGCAGGCCTTGCGACGCCGTGAAGGTCGTGGACAGGGCTCCGGTCTGCAGCGCGCCATGAACCGCTCCGGCAGCACCGCCTTCGCTTTGCATTTCAATCACATGGGGCACAGTACCCCAGATGTTCGGTACCACTTCCGACGACCATTGGTCCGCCCATTCGCCCATGTTCGACGACGGCGTGATGGGATAAATGGCAATGACCTCATTGAGGCGGTAGGCGACATATGCGACTGCCTCGTTGCCGTCCATGGTCTTGAACTTACGCTTCATGAATATCCCCTTCTAACTTCTCGGTGACTCCGACCGCCCTGAAGAATGGCTAACGGTTACATAGAGAATGCCGGAAGGAAGCGAGGTTGTCGGGAACGCGGCTCACACGGACGTGTGATCCACGTCACAGCGGTCTCGGCGGTGGAGAGTCGGGTACCGTTGCCCGTGTGGTGGCGGGTCTCCGACCCGCCAGGACGGGGAGCCCGTCACCACACTCAATCGTTCAGAACACCAACAAGGCCCGGAGCGAAGTCATGTCTTCATCCGCCCGAATATTAAAGCCAAGACGTCTAAAGACGGCCTGCATCCCTATGTTGTCAGGCAACATTTCCGCTGACACCTGGCTTAACTTTTCGTCCCGGGCAATCTGGACGACACGGCGGAGTAATTCATGCCCCAACCCCAGCTTTTGATACTTATCTGAAACCAGCGCCGCGACTTCCGCTTCATTCCTGGTGTGAAGCTTGTTCATACGGCCAACGCCGAGGATCCGGCGCTCGCCCGTGCCGGGATCGGTGTGCTCGGCGACCAGCGCCATTTCGCGGTCGTAATCGCCGAAACAGATGCGCAATAGCCGCTCATGCGCCACTCGCCTACTCAGGCTGAGGGAGCAGAAGTAGCGCAAATAGACGCTGCGATCGGAAAGCGTCTCGTGAAACTTAGCAATCAGCGGTTCGTCTTCGGGGCGGATCGGGCGGATGGTGACCTGAGTTCCATCCTTCATTGTCCAGGACGAGACATACTGTGAAGGGTAGGGCCGGATCGCGGGCTTGGGCAACTGGTCGAAGGTTACGGCGGGACCGTGCAAAATGATTCTGGCATCGAGAGCCAGCAGACGGTCCGGCGAAGCGAGCAGGGGATTGATGTCAATTTCCGCGATCCACCGCTGCTCGAGCACAAACTGACTGAAGCGGACCAGCAGCTTCTCCAGCGCTACCAGGTTTACCGGTTTGCGCCCGCGGACTCCCTTCAGCGCGGAGAAGATTTTGGTTTGCTCCATCATTCTTTGCGCCAGGGTTGTGTTGAGCGGTGGAAGCGCCAGGGCGTGGTCTCCATAGACGTCGACAAGCAGGCCACCAGAACCGAACAGGATGACGGGTCCAAACTGGGGGTCCACGCTGCTGCCGAGGATCAAATCGTAGCCATCGAACTTCACCATCGGTTGCACCGTGACGCCGGAGAATTGTTTGAGACCAGCTTTCTCCGCAACCGAAGACTGGATGGCGCGATAGGCGGAGCGGACTGCCGATTCATCGCGCAAGTTCAATTTGACGCCGCCAACATCCGTCTTGTGCGTAATGGTTTCAGAAAGGACTTTCAACACCACCGGAAAGCCAAACTCCGCAGCAAGCCTGGCCGCCTCGTCCTCGCTGGCTGCAACGCGCGTCTCCACCGTGGGGATGCCATAGAGCGACAACAGCTGCTTCGACTCCATCTCGTTGAGCAGAACGCGGCCGTGACTGCGCGCATTCTGAATGAATTGTTCGACCTGATTTCGGGCGGCGTTCTCCTCCGAGGGCTCCGCGAGTGTGGGCGTTTCATAGAGTCCACGTAGATTGTAGGTGTAGCGCCACATGTAGGTGAAAGCCCGCGCGGCGGTGTCGGGATATGGGAACGTTGGAATGCCTGCGGAATTCAGGACAGTTTCTCCGGCAGCAACGCTGTTTCCTCCCATCCAACTGGCCAGCACCGGCTTGCCAGATTTGGCATAGGGCTTCATGCGCTCTGCAACCTGCAAAGGATCGGCCATTGCCTTTGGGACAAGGATAGCCAGGAGTCCATCGCTGTTCGGGTCTTGTGAAGCAATTTCGAGGGCGCGAGCATAGCGCTCGGAATCGGTATCGGCGAGAACATCAATGGGATTGTTATGACTCCAGTGGGTAGGGAGAAACTCATTCAAGCGCTGCAGGATCTCTGGGGAAAGCTCGGCCAATTCTCCGCCACTTGCCACCAGGGAGTCCGTGGCCAGGACACCAGGCCCGCCCGCATTGGTGAGAATGGTAAGCCGCGGACCCTTGGGGCGAGGCTGCCGGCCGAGTACCTCCGCCATATAGAAAAGGTCCGCGATACTGTGTACGCGCAAAACCCCCGAGCGGCGGAAGGCTGCGTCCAGCACTTTGTCGCTGCCAGTGAGCGCGCCGGTATGCGAGGCTGCAGCCCGTGAGGCCGCTTCCGAGCGGCCGGCTTTGATGACGATGATCGGCTTGGTGAGTGCGACTTCACGGGCTGCCGACAAGAACGACCGCGCGTCTCCCACCGATTCCATGTAGATCAGGATGCTCTTGGTGTGCGGGTCGTCGCCAAAGTAGTAGATCAAATCGCCCCAACCAACATCCAGCATCGAGCCGGTGGAAACGATCGTGCTGAAGCCCACTTGTTCGCGGGCACTCCAGTCGAGGATCGCGACCAAAAGCGCTCCACTTTGACTCAGGAACGCGACGTTGCCCGCCCTAGGCGCTTCTTTGACGAAAGTGGCATTCAACCCGATCGTCGGGTTCATAATGCCCAGGCAGTTGGGACCAATCAAGAGCATGGAACCGCGCCGCAACTGTTCTTGAATTTGCCGTTCGAGGGCGGCGCCGTCCGCGCCACGCTCCCTGAATCCAGCGGAAAGCACAATCGCGGACTTCGCGCCGGCATCCACACACTCGCCAACGATCTGCGGGACCGTGGCCGCCGGGGTGGCAACTATAGCCAAATCCACGTGTCCAGGGATGTCGCGAATGCTCGCGTACGTTTTGAGCCCCAACACTTCCGGGTGCTTCGCGTTGACGGCATACACTTTCGCTTGAAACTTACCGTGCAGCAGGTTCTCCAGAACGGCGTGGCCCACGGTGCCAGGACGACTGGTCGCGCCGATGACGGCCACAGAGCCTGGAGCGAACATTGCGTCCAGGCCGTATCTCTGTGGTGCTGACTGCTGCTCTTCATTCGGCGATCGTCCCGCGAGATCAGCCTCGGTCGAACTCATAGGTGCTCCTCATTCCTCGATCTTGCAACGGCAGAACCCGTCACCCTCAAAGGATAGACTATCAGCGAAAATGTTTTGGGATCTCGTCAAGCTAGAGCTTCAGGTACACAACGCCGCTCTACCCGCGAACCGTGAACACGGGACATATAGCATGCGCCACAATGTGTTGGGCTGTGGTGTGGGCCAGGTGGGTAACCGTGCTCACTACTCCGTGCACCGGGTGGACACCCATAACGATCAAGTCTACCCCGTGGGCTTCGGAGAATTGTAGAATCCGCTCCGCCGGAGAGCCTGACTGAATAAAGTACTCGGGATGACACCGCAGCTCAGTATCCCGCGGGACTAGTTCCTGCAAGCGGCGGACCAGAAAATCTGCGTTCGATTCGGTATTCATCGTTCCGGCATGAGGCTGCTCCACCTTCGACCGGGCGACGATGTGAAGCAACGACAGACGTGCCTGGTGTTCCTGAGCAAGAGAAATGGCATAAGACGCGGCCGCCATGGATTCCTCACCGAAATCGGTTGCGAGAAGAATTTGATCGAACTCGGCTACACTCCTCTGCTGGTGCACAACATTGGGCCCAACCGTGAGGACAGGACAAGAAGCCTGGCGGAAGATCTTCTCGGCGATGGAGCCCATGAGCAGCTTACGGGCGCCGGTACGGCCATGACTGCCGACCACAAGCAGATCAATGTCATGCTCGCCGATAAGCCGGCAGAGCACGTCCCAGACATCGCCCACTCCGGACAGTGCCTGGTGCGGTACTCCGCGAAGCTGTTCCTCAAGACGCTCTACTGCCTCCTGCTGCAACTGTTCTTGCTGTTGAATGTGACCCGGCCAGGTTTCCGGCGCAACAAAGACGTAATCATCCGAAGAAAGGATGTGGGCACCGTATAATCGCGCCCCATACTGATGGGCAATTGCCAATGCATAGGGAAGCGCCGCGTTTGAATGAGGAGAAAAATCCGTAGCAAACAAGATATTGTTGATCGCGATTCGCTTGCCGGCTTCCGAGGTTTTCATAGAGCGCCTCCACGATCTTTCTCGATCTCCGATCTTTGCCGGACCGCGTCCTTCTTCACCTGGTGCGTCCGCCACGCACGGTAAGTACCGGGCAATGAGCCTTAGTCAAGATGTGGGCCGTGGTGCTGGCAAGGTGTGTCGCCAGCCCCAGCATGCCACGCACGGGTCGCACACCGAGAACAATCAAGTCTGCCGCGTGATTTCCCGCGATCTCCAGGATTCGATCCGCCGGTGGGGCGAACTGCTGGCCGAACTCGACTAAGCATTCCGCATGACACCAAGGCTCAGCTTCCGGTGGAACCAGTTCTCTGAGACGGCGCTTCAGGGAGGCCCTGACTATCTCCAGATCTGCGATGCCTGCGGCAGGTTGCTCAACCACGTGGAGCAATGCCAGTTGCGCTTGATCTTCCTCGGCTAGCGAGACGGCATAGGGCAACGCGGCCAGGGAATTTTCACTAAAGTCTGTCGCGAAAACAATGCGCTGAAATTGAATTTCGCCGTTCGGTTTGCAGGACACATTCGGTCCTATGCTCAGAACCGGACAAGCGGAACGCCGAAAAACTTCCTCGGCGACGGAACCCATAAATAATTTGCCCACGCCCGCCCGGCCATGAGTGCCGAGCACGAGCAGATCAATCTCGCGTTCTTCGATAATCTGCGCGAGCAGGCCCGCGACGCTTCCTCTCGGGATCAGCACGCTGTGAGGGATTGCTTGCAGCTGCTCCTCGAGCCGATCGATAAAAGGTTGAATCCTCTTGTCTTCTTCCTCAGCCACCGTCGGCCAGCTCTCCGGTGACATCAAAATCAGCTCGGTTTTGTTGGGCATTACATGGGCAGCATGTAAAGTTGCCCCATACCGACGCGCAACCGACAGGGCATAGGGCAGCGCCGCATTCGAGCAGGGTGAAAAATCGGTGGCAAACAAGATGTTCTTGAGGGCGATCCGCCTACCCGCTTCCACTGTGCGCATAACAGACCTCCACAGAAATGTTTTCCTGCGGGAGAGGGTGAAACGCATCCTGGACGTTGTCTCCTTCTCCGTGTTGACCAGGTGATACAGCAGCTCTGGCAAGCCGCCACAACTATTGCGGCTTCGTGTTGTGTCGACGAGCCTCCTCTTTGTCGGAAACTGGTAAAGGTTGGCCAACTGCCACTTGCGATTCACCCACCTGCACGTGTGGTTCAAATCTCTGTTGGACCGAAAGCGCGCGAGACACCAGGCATAGCTTCTCGGCCTTGTGCAAGAGTTTGATGGCCCGTGCATCGTCCTCTTCTTGCGGAACCATCAGATTCGGGCGAATCAGGACTTCGCCGAAGCTGTAGCCTATGTCAGCCTTGCTGATGTTGCCTTCCACTTCTACCTGCAGGTCGGTGTACTCAAACTTCGAATTTTCCGCGAGCGCCCGAAAGGTGGTCGTGTAGCAACTGGCGATCGCGCAGAGCAGCAAGTCCTCCGGTGTCCACCTGCCTTCTAAGCCGCCAAAAGCAGGCGGCGAAGTGAAATGGATGACATTGGGAGCGGAACTGGACTTTGCAATACCAGTCCGACCAGAGGCCCACCACGCGACTACTCGAAACCGATGTGCTTCTTCCATGGTGTTATTACCTTCCTTATCCCCGCATTTCAAAGTTACGCGGTTATCAAGCCTCAATAGGAAAGTTCGAAATTTACCGTGATCGTAGTTTCCACTTCCACTGGTTCACCATTCAGCAGGTATGGACGGTAGCGCCACTTCTTAACCGCTTCTATGGCGGTCGGTGCCAGCAAGGGATGTCCGCTTACCAACACAAGGTTCTGGATTTCGCCGCTCTTGGAGATGATGGCGGCGAGCACTACCTGGCCCTGGATGCGCGCCGATCGCGCAAGCGCCGGATACTGGGGCTCAACCTTGTGAATTAAACGCCCCTCCGTTACACCCTGAGAAACCCGAACACGTTTGGGGGCCGCCGGAGTCACCAGTTTCGGAACGGCGGTGGCGCTCGGAGTTGAACTGAGAATGCCACCGATTACTCCACCCAGCTGCCCTCCTGGAATTCCACCGGGGACTCCTCCAGGGACTCCTCCACCGGACAGGTCCGGCGGAGCCTCGTCCTCTCGAATCATCTGCACGTTCTGCGGAATCCTGCTTGGTGCGCGCAAGCGCCCGTTCAAGATGTCACTTTCCACGACCTTCACGACTCTAGCCGCGGCAACGGATGCGGCGGGCGGCGGTGGAGGTGGGGGCGGTGGCGCCATCAGAAACGTCAGCAATTGCTGTTGTGGCAGAACGTCAGTGAACATTAGCGGTACGATGAGTAAGACTCCCAGCAGCAAGCATTGAACGACGAAGGACAGTACTGCCGACAGGGTGCGACGATGACGCTGCAGGTCGTTCGTTTCCAGTAGAACGTCGCTAAACAACCGTTCCACCTGCACTTGCGGTCCCGGGGGCGGCACTTGCCGCGGACGTTCCACCCCCACCCGGGTCTTGACTTCCGGCTTTCTGGTTTCGGTTGCGGTGCTCATGGGAGACCTCCATCTGCACAGCTTCCCTACACTCCCGTGCATATAGATTTTCCTCGCAAAGGCGCTCTCGATACCATGTTTGGAGTCACAACATTTCGTGATCCTGATCACAACGTGATCGGTGATACAATTTTTGCGGAAAGCTTTACCGAATGCGGGCTCCCTACGGGCTTAACATCATCGACAACTGTCTTACCTGTCCAACGCGGGAAGAACATTTATTCTGCAATCTCCCGCCGGCCGCAGTGCAGAGATTGAATGAGATCAGATCCACCGCGGTCTACCCAAAATCCGCGATGCTGTTTATCGAGGGACAGCAGCCCCGCGGCGTGTTTATCCTGTGCACGGGGAAGGCAAAGCTGTCGACGTCATCGGCTGGGGGCAAGACCGTCATCACCAAGATCTCGGAAGCGGGAGATGTTCTTGGGCTCAGCGCCACCATTTCCAATCGGCCTTACGAAGTGACCGCCGAGATGATCGAGCCGGGCCAGGCAAATTTCATCACCCGGGATGCCTTGCTCCACTTCTTGCGTGAATATGGAGAAGTGGCTCTGCGAGTGGCGGAGCAGCTGAGCCGCAATTACTACACCGCGTATGAAGGGATCCGCACGCTGGGACTCACCAATTCCCCATCCGAGAGATTCGCACATTTACTGCTCGGATGGTCCAATGCGGCGGGGAATGGGGATCCCCTGCAGGTAAAGCTGACCATGACGCATGAGGAAATTGCCGAAATGATCGGCACGACCCGGGAGACAGTCAGCCGCCTTTTCTCGCAGTTTAAGAAGAAACAACTCGTGCAATTAAAGGGCGCGACCCTGATCATTCGCAACAAGGCTGCATTGGAAAAAATGGCCAACTCCTGACCACGGGGACTTTCTGTTGCGGGTTGCGCCATTCGCTATTACGCGGGTCGGCCTAACTGGCGCGCGCTTGGGTTCGCTCAGCTTCGATCCGGCGAATTTCCCGGTCTAGCCAGTCGCGAAGGGCCTCAGACATCTCTTTCTGCGTGCCCGTGCGGTAGAGGGAGTCGACCGTTTGACCTTTGTCGTTCAGCGGAATGAATCGGCACGGCACGTCTTGCTCGCGGAATTCACGGGGAACGAGCTGCGTCAGCAGGCATTCACCGCAGGGATGCGGCCGGGCGGGATCCCTGAAGTTCAGGCAACTTGGGGAATCTTCAAAGATATACGGGGCGCGCCATGGGGCATGAGGCGAGCGAACATACCCACCCTCTTCCAAAAATCTCAACTCGAACCGCAGGATGTCAAGGATGTCGCGGTGCTTATGTGACATAAGCGCACCTGCCCGACCATAGTATGGCAGAGCCCAGACGTGACCCATAGGATGGAAGTCACGAAGTTATGTGATCAGGATCACTAGTGACTACGCAGAGACTATTCACCTTGTTGTTGGTAGGACTGCCCGGTCCCGAATAGGCGCAATCCCAAGCCGCAATACCAGACCGCTCATCGAAAACCAGCAGTCAAGCGACAGGGCGGACAGTCTCCTTACACCTTCCTGGATGGTGCGCCAGTTTCCGCAAGAGCGGCGCTCGCGACCGCCTGTTCGTAACCGACCGCGGCATGGTAGATTGCCCGGTCAAAAAACTGCTCCAGTAACTGCAGCATTTCCAGTTCGCCGAACACCTCCACCGGGCGCTCCAAAACCGATTCTTTCTTGATGAAATCCCACAGGTTTTCCTTCGTCAAAACGATCACCCAAATCAATTCGCTCAGAGGCACTCGCTGACTGGCCCGGCGCGCTCCAACCTGCAGATAGCGTTGCTCAAGCTGCGACTCATCCTTGCCCATGAGCCACTCGCCCAAATGACGGTAGATCTCGTACACCGTTTCTTTCAGCTCTTCACCGGGGACGTTTTGGTGGTAGCTTTGGGTTAACTGTGAGTTCTGGACTCGATCAAGAAGACAGGTGGCGAGCGCCTGGGAGTGGGTCTCGATCAGCCGAACGAGACGATATAGGATCATCATAACGCCCTCCCATTCCTCAATTTATCAGTAACTTATCACTTATAGTGTGAGCGTCTGCAACATTTGCAGCCATGACGCCTGGTACCGTCGTGTGTGATGAGGGTCACCAAGGGAACTCGTATCGGGGTGGCCGAGGAGTCGGTGAACATCATCCAGGTCGGGGTCGGAAGAGAGAAGCAAAGGCGGACTGCCGCAAGATTCCAATGGCGGTGTCAATCGGCAGAGCGCGTTTCGGCTTCAAGGTCATGCAAACTGCAGACGACCATCCTGCGGCCATCGATCTTAATTATTCCATCCGCTTGCAGGCGGGAGAGATTGCGGGAAACGAGTTCGCGCACTGTGCCAATCTGCGACGCCAGTTCCTGGTTACTCACGGTCAGAGTGATTTCGACCCCATCAGCTGTCCGCTTGCCTTCCTTTTGGGCGAGACGTAATAGGAGGGAGGCGAGTCGGTGCCGGACTGTGGTGAATGAAAGTTCCTCGATAATGCCGACCAGCCGCCGCAGGCGGGCGCCTACTACCCGCAGAACCTTAAGCGCGACCTGAGGATGCGCGACACAGAGTGCCTGGAAATCCTGCCTGCTGACAAACAGTAGCATGACGTCGTCGACGGCGACTGCCGATGCCGGATAATTGCCCCCATCGAAGACTGGCAGTTCCGCAATGGAACTGCCCGGTCCATCGATGCTGAGTACCTGTTCTCGTCCGCCTGCCGAACTCTTGAAAATGCGTATGTGTCCGGACTCGATCACATACAACCCCGCACAAGATTCGCCTTCACCGAAAACAGTTTCGCCCGCGGTAAAATGGCGCGGCACAGCACGAAGTGCCAGGAAACTCAGTTCGGGCTCCGCCAGGCCAGAGAAGATGGAGACCTTCGCTAAAGTCTGACCGTGGTTGACCTTGATTTCCGGCACGGTCGTGATTGTACCGGATCAGAACGATGGAGCGGAGCATGAGTACTCGGCCTAATCGGTGCTGGCGGAGGTGACCCCAAGAAATTAAGATATGAAATAGAAAGGCAGGATTTGATGACTCCCCTAGCCACAGTAAATCCACCGCAGCATGGCATTTCTACCCAGCCCCTCACGTCCCAGCCTTTAACAACGGAAGAGTTGCGCAAGATCGATGCTTACTGGCGTGCGGCCAACTATCTTTCCGTCGGCCAGATTTATCTGTACGCCAATCCGCTTCTCCGCGAACCGCTGAAAATCGAGCACGTCAAACCGCGCCTGCTAGGACACTTTGGGACAACGCCGGGTCTGAATTTTATCTACGCCCATTTCAATCGTCTAATCAGGAACTACGACCTGAATGTCATCTACCTGGCAGGTCCCGGCCACGGCGGCCCCGGACTGGTCGCGAATACATACTTGGAGGGCACGTACAGCGAGTTTTATCCCAACATCACTCAAAACGAAGAGGGATTGCAGAGGCTGTTCAAGCAGTTTTCCTTCCCCGGCGGAATTCCAAGCCACGCAGCGCCCGAAACTCCTGGCTCCATTCACGAAGGGGGGGAGTTGGGTTATTCGATCATGCACGCTTGCGGCGCGGTGTTCGACAACCCGGACCTGCTTGCGTGTTGCGTGGTGGGAGACGGCGAAGCGGAAACGGGGCCGCTGGCGACGAGTTGGCATGGCAACAAATTTCTGAATCCGGTGCGTGACGGCGCAGTGTTGCCGATTCTTCATCTCAACGGCTACAAGATCGCGAACCCAACCGTGCTTGCCCGTATGAATGATGAGGAGCTCACTCAGTTCTTCACGGGGCACCATTGGAAACCATATTTCGTCGAAGGACACGAGCCCGAAGCGATGCACCAACTCATGGCTGGAACCTTGGACGCGATAGTCAACGAAATTCGGTCGATTCAAGACACCGCTCGGCAAAACAACGCCCGCAACAGCGGTGATTCGAGTCTGCCCATCTGGCCGATGATCGTCTTGCGCAGCCCGAAGGGTTGGACGGGGCCGAAAGTGGTCGATGGAAAACCAGTAGAGGGTACATGGCGCGCCCATCAAGTGCCGGTAGCTGATCTGCAGTCGAAGCCGGAACACTTGAAGATCCTGGAAGACTGGATGAGAAGTTATCGCCCCGAGGAATTGTTTGACAGGAACGGCAAGTTCATTTCCGAACTCGCGGAATTGGCTCCGAAAGGCGATCGCAGGATGGGAGCGAATCCGCATGCCAACGGCGGCATACTGTTGCGCGATCTGGTCATGCCCGACTTTCGCAACTATGCCGTCAGCGTTCCGAAGCCGGGCACGCAGAATGCGGAAGCCACCCGCGTCCTCGGTGGATTTTTGCGCGACGTGATGAAGCTAAATGCCGACTCCAAGAACTTCCGCGTCTTCGGTCCGGATGAAACAGCCTCGAACCGGCTGGAAGCTCTCTATGAAACTACCGATAAGCTGTGGATGGAGCCAATGCTCCCGGTTGACGAACATCTTTCACAGCGCGGCCGTGTGCTGGAGATGCTCAGTGAGCACATGTGCCAAGGCTGGCTGGAAGGCTATTTGCTGACGGGCCGCCATGGCTTCTTCTCCTGCTACGAAGCGTTTATTCACATCATTGATTCCATGTTCAACCAGCACGCCAAATGGCTGAAGGTTACCCGCGAGATCGAATGGCGGCGTCCGATTGCATCGCTCAACTATTTGTTGACTTCTCACGTGTGGCGACAGGATCACAACGGATTCACTCACCAGGATCCCGGCTTCATCGATCATGTCGTGAATAAGAAAGCTGACATCGTCCGCGTTTACCTTCCGCCCGATGCCAATTGCCTGCTTTCGGTCGCCGATCATTGTCTGCGAAGCCGCCATTACGTCAATGTGATCGTAGCCGGCAAGCAACCCGCATTGCAGTTTCTCGACATGGAGTCAGCCATCGAACACTGCACCACCGGGATCGGCATCTGGGAGTGGGCAAGTACAGATAAGGGGGCCGAACCTGATGTCGTGATGGCCTGCGCGGGTGACGTCCCCACGCTTGAAACATTGGCGGCGGTCGATCTTTTGCGCCAGCACTTTCCCGACATCAGGATTCGGGTGGTGAATGTTGTCGATCTGATGACCATTCAGCCATCGAGCGAGCATCCGCATGGTCTCTCCGATCTCGATTTCGACTCGTTGTTCACGGTGGATAAGCCGGTTATCTTCGCCTATCACGGCTATCCCTGGCTGATTCACCGCCTCACGTATCGCCGGCACAATCATGACAATCTCCATGTCCGCGGCTATAAAGAAGAGGGCACGACCACCACGCCGTTCGATATGACGGTCCTGAACGATCTTGATCGCTTCCATCTGGCGGGGGATGTGGTGGACCGAGTTCCCAGACTGCAGAAAACCGGAGGCCACTTCAAGCAGTTCCTGCGCAACAAACTGGTCGAGCATCGACAATACATTCACGAACGCGGAGACGATTTGCCGGAAATCCGGGACTGGACTTGGCCGTACTGATGAACGTGCTTGTTCTCAACTCCGGCTCCAGCAGCCAGAAGAGTTGTCTCTACGAAATTGGGGATACGCTTCCAGACGATCCACCGGCTTCGATTTGGGAGGGCAAGATCGAGTGGGCCGATGGCAAGGCTGAGTACTCGATAAAGAACTGCCACGGAGTTTCCCGAAAGGGCCTGGCGTCGGTCGGCTCTCGTGGGGAAGCCATCGAGCACTTGATCGGTAGCTTGTGGAGCGGCGAGACGCAGGCGATTTCTCGTCCTTCGGATATCGATGTTGTGGGACATCGGGTGGTCCACGGCGGTCCGCAATACTTCGAACCGTCGATCGTTACCGCCGAGGTTAAGTTGGCGATCGAAAGCGTTTCCGTCTTTGCGCCACTCCACAATCGCGCTGAACTGGAAGGCATGGAGATTGTCGCCAAATTGCTGGGTCCAGTGCCGCAGATTGCCGTCTTCGACACCGGCTTTCATCGCACCATGCCTTTGTCGGTGAAGACCTATCCTGGCCCTTACGAATGGTTCGAGGAGGGCATTCGCCGCTATGGATTCCACGGGATCAATCACCAATATTGCGCACAGCGTGCCGCGCAGCTGCTGGGCAAGAACCTGAATTCACTGAAGCTTGTGACTTGCCACCTGGGCAATGGCTGCTCTTTGGCGGCGATTCGCGAGGGTCGAAGCGTGGACACCACCATGGGTTTTACTCCACTGGAGGGTCTGATGATGGGTACGCGCTCCGGCTCCGTGGATCCCGGCATTCTTACTTATTTGATGCGACAGCGACAGTTATCGGGCCAGCAACTTGACGAGATCCTGAATCAGAAGTCGGGACTGCTCGGAATATCGGGAACGTCCAGCGACATGCGGCAGATTCTTGCAGCCAGCAAGAACGGCGACGAACCCGCAAAAATGGCGCGCGCGAAACTGGCGCTTGAAATTTACGTCCACCGCCTGCGATCGGGAATTGGCGCCATGATTGCCGTGCTGGGCGGGGTTGACGCTGTCGTGTTCACCGCGGGAGTCGGCGAAAACTCACCCGAAGTTCGCGCCGCGGTGTGCGACAATTTTGCGTTCCTGGGAATGGAACTCGACTCGGGGAAGAACACGCAAACGCCCTTGGACAACGATAACGACAAAGACATTTCTACTCCAGACGCGGCTGTCCGCGTCCTGGTGATTCACGCGCAGGAAGACTGGATGATCGCGCGGGAGTGTTGGAATCTGGTCAGGACGCAAGCAAAAGCCTACTCGTGATCCCGTGACCGCAATCACAGCCGAGCCACTGTTGGCGGCCTATTGTAATAGAAGGTCAGGTGACCCCTATGCCGGGTCCGTCTGTCATCGATTCGTCTGTCCTTGATGCATCTATCGTCGGCCCATCTGCCGCCAGTCCATCTACTGTCCGTTCTTCTGTCATGGAAGATGGTTTGCGCCAGCTAGGCCCGGAACAGCTGCGGGCTGCCTTGGCGAATTTTCTACCCAAAGACGCCACCGCCGCCGAGCAGATCCGTGCCATCGATGCGGGGCTGCGAAGCCCGGCCGGGCAAGCCATGCGAGACACCATGGCGCGATGGATCGTCGACTCGATCGTTCCGGTGACCAGGTTGGTTCCGAAAGCCTACGAAAAGTGGCGTCCGCCGGTGCGGGACGCCATGATGTTCGTGGTGGCGCGGCTTTCGCCCGCGCGCCTCGCGCCCAAGCTGCTGGAACAACTTGAACTTCCGCCGAAAACTTCAGCAGAAGATCGCCTGCTGCGGCTCATCGCCAAGGTACCCGGCCTGCAGAAACTGGGACAAGTCATCGCACGCAACCAGCACCTTCGGCCGGCTCTGCGGAATGCGCTTGCCCGGCTGGAAAATGGAATTCGCGATGTTCGGCCGGAGGACGTGGTCGCGATTATCCGAAAAGATCTGGGACCGAGGATCGAGAAATACTCCGTAAAGATTGCACCAGTCATACTCTCGGAGGCCAGTGTCAGTGCGGTGGTGCGCTTCACTTGGCTCGACCCGAACAGCGGAAAGCGCGAACGAGGTGTTTTCAAAGTCCTGAAACCTCACATCCCCGAATATTTTGCAGAGGACATGGACTATCTGCAGGGGCTGGCGCAATATTTCAGCGACCAGCACCACAATTACGGATTTCCTGAGAAGCTTCTCCCCGATACCTTCAAGAAAGTCCGGCGCTTGCTGCGGCACGAAGTCAACTTTGTCCGGGAGCAGAAGACTTTACTCGAGGCTCGGAGCCTGTATCGGTCTATGAAAGGCGTTCGCGTGCCGCGGCTGATTCAGCCACTATGCACATCCAGAATTACAGCGCTCACCGAGGAGCGCGGCATCAAGGTGACGAACGCTGCAGCCCGCCTGCCAGCAACGCGGCGCAGGAAAGTTGCCGAGCAACTCATCGAGGCGCTGGTCGCAGTCCCGCTCCTTGCGGCGCAGGAAGATGCCATTTTTCACGGTGATCCTCATGCCGGCAATCTGCTCTATAACAACCGTACCAGTGAACTGACGATTATCGACTGGGCGCTGAGGGAACGCTTGAGCCGCGACCAACGCCGGCATCTCGCGCTCCTGTTTCTGATGGTGACCTTGCGCGATCCGGTCGGTACCTGCAACGAAGTCTTGGCGCTCAGCCAGCAGCGCATCAGAGGCGCTTCACCTAGGGGGCAGATGATTTCGGAGTTGGTGACACGTTTTCTCAGGGAACTGCCAGTAGGGCGTATGTCCAGCGGTGTGGATGCGATGCTGCTCCTGGAACGCCTTGCAATGAAAGGTGTCAGATTTCCCGGATCGCTGATTATGTTGTCCAAGGTGATGTTTACGTTGGATGGAATCCTGGGAGACATCGGAGGATCGGACAAGGGCACGGGCTTCGGCTTCACCGTTGCGCGTCACGTTGCCCAGCATTGGATCAAGAATCGCAAAGAGTTCCGCTCGCCACTGATGACCAAAGACTGGATCACGCTGCAATGCAGCGCCTTGCTTTATACGACTCGTTTGTGGCTGGAGGGGGAACAGGCAATATTGGACCGTTTGCTGCCCGCGAGTTCGACAGCCCCAAGCGCGTCAGCGTGAGGCATGAGGGAGGCCTGAGCCGGAATCGTCCCCGGCTTTGTTGTTCTCCGCTTCGTCGTTCCACTCCGTCTCTTCCGCCGGCGGGATAAAACTCATCGCCCGTTCGGCCAGTGCCGTAATGGTCAGGCTGGGATTGACACCGAGGTTCGCAGCCACTACGGACCCGTCGCAGATATACATGTTCTTGTAGTTGAAAACGCGGTGGTGGGAATCAACCACGCCATGGGTGGAAGAATCGGCGATCACGCAACCTCCGATACAGTGCGCGGTTCCTGGAACATCGAAGAGGATCTCCGGCAGCATGCTCATCGGAAAACCGCCGGTGAGTTGCGCGTACTTCTGGGCAAACTCGTTAGCTTTCGGAATGTAAGTAGGCACTTTCTCGCCCCGGCTGACGAGAAACTTCCGGAACGGCCAGAACCACGGACGCTGCCAGCGCATCTCGATTTCTCCCTCGAGGGCCTGCATGCAGAGCAGAACCACAAACTCCCGAGCCCATCCTAACGGTTGCAGCACACGCACTGTCTTGAACGGGTGGCGTAGCAGAGAAACGATAACGTTCTTCAACCAGAGCGCAATCCGCTGGGGGCCGGGGCGGCCATTGGTGAGGATTGTGGTCAGAAACCCCATAGCGTCGGAGCCGCTTGGGTAGCGGACCGCTTCAATGTGCGTGTGTTCGTCGATATAGACGCCGGAGCCGATCGCTACTCCCTGCGACACATCCTGAGAGTAGCCTGGTGTGCGCGCCCCGATGAGCGATTCGGAATTGGTGCGCACATGTTGGCCCAACTGGCTGCTGATCACCGGAAGTGAGCCTTTCTCTTTGAGCTTGAAGAGAAGCTCCATCGTGCCCAGCGACGAAGCGGAGAAGATCACGCCGCGGCAGGTGAGGCGCCGGGGTTGGCGGCGAATGAACGCGGTGGATTTGACGGTACATACTTCGTAGCCGGTGCTGCCATCGCTAATGCCACCCAGCGGTTTGACATTCACCACCCTGGTTTCGGGAAAGAGCCGCGCTCCGTGCTTTTCCGCCAGATACAGATAGCCAAGGTCCAGCGTATTTTTCGCTCCATAGCGGCAACCCATCATGCAGCCACCGCAGCCAATGCAAGTGGTTCGCACCGGACCTTCTCCGCCGAAGAATGGATCGGGGAAGGTCTGATTGCCGGGCCGTCCCTTTGCAGGCTGGAAGATACCCACGTTCGTGCAGTAGAAGGTATGGCCAAAGCCAGCAGCTTCTGCAGCTTGCTTTAAGAGAAGATCGGCCGGTCCGAGGATTCTGTTTTCCGTTACACCCAGCATCCGCGAGGCGGTTCCGTAGTGCTGGGGCATTTCCACTTTCCAATCGGCTAGTCCAGTCCAAGACCCTGCTTCCCAGACCTTCTCTGGAGGAGGAAGCAGGGTGCTGGCGTAGGTAATGGATCCTCCACCCACTGCGCAGCCATGGAAGATGGTAGCGTGCTTGAAAAACCGCAAATTGAAGAAGCCGCGCAGGCCCAGGTTAGGACGCCAAATCCAGCGATGGATAGACCAACTGCTGTGTGGCAGATTGTCCGGCCTCCAGCGCCGGCCCATCTCCATGACCGCGACACGATAGCCTTTCTCCGCTAGCCGATGGGCCGAAACACTGCCGCCAAAGCCCGAACCGATGACGATGAAGTCGAAATCGAAATCGAATTGATTGTTGCCGGGCTCCACAGATTCCTCGTTGCTCGGTTCCAAATTCCCTGCGATCGTTCTATTCACAACCTGACAGCCTCCATATTCTTCTGTCCACTAACCCTAGCCTCAATCACTTGCCCAATCCTCTGCAGCGCTTCGGCACTCTGCGGCGAATCGAGTCCAAACATCTGGAAATCATGGGTCATATCCTCCCAGGTCTCGAGGATGACATCGGCTCCCTGCTCCTTGGCGCGATCCGCAAAGGCTTGAATGCTGGCGTACAGAATCTCGGCGCGGCCAGCCTGTATATAGATAGGAGGAAGTCCGCGCAGGTCAGCCCAGAGCGGCGACACCAGTGGATTCCGGCGCTCGGCGGAGTCGCAGAACCAGTCCGCCCACTGCACCAGCATGGGCTTCTCAATCCAGTCAAAGTCCGCCTTGCCGATATGGTCAGGGTCGAAGTCAGTTGGCGGGGAGAGCGCAACCGCCAGTGCCGGCAGCGGAAGCTTCGACTCCCGTGCCGCCAGAAGCAAAGCCAGCGTCAGATTGCCACCAGCCGAGTCGCCGGCAACAATCATACGGTCAGGATCGGCGCCCTTTTCCAGCAGCCAGCGGTAGGCGTTGAGCGCGTCTTCAAGCTGTGCCGGGAACCGATGTTCTGGGGAGAGACGGTAATCGAGGGCAAGGGTTCTGGATTTCGCAGCCAGCGTGATCAGGACGATAAAGTGGGCGTAGGCCTGCGGATAAAACGAGTAACCGCCGCCATGAAAATACAGGACGCTCACGCGCGGCTCCGTATTCTTGCTGACAAACCAACTTCCTCTGAACTTTTCCTGCACGACTGGCGTAATGCTCACCTCTGATAACGCCGGCGAACTAATCACGACCGAGTCCAAATAGCGGCGTGCTTCCTTCACATTTTTATTGCTCATCCGGAAGGCAGCGAGCGTCTGCCGCTTGGACAGTTGTGTGGCCACTTCCAGGAACCAGTTCCAACCGGGTAGGCGTGGACCCTTGAGCGCCCGGCGAGCGGACACTTCGAGAACGGATCGGCTCAACTCGGCGGCGCTGCGGAGGCGGTAGCGGGGTGGGCCTCGGAAATGTATCCGGGCAGTCATGCCAAGCACCAATCGTCTACAAGCGATTCTACGCGCACCGGGAAGCACCATCGAGAAAGTGACCGGTGATCTTTAAGGGAATCGGCGGGTCCGCGGGCGGAGCGCAGACCACGGTTCGCACGATGTTGGCTGCAGGTTGGTACCAGCCGTGGAACAAGTGACCGCCGGTATGACGAACCCGTAGCGGGCTCCAACCATTGAGGTCGAATGACGCTGCGAGAGGGCTAACGATCACAGACCTGGTGTCGAATCGTAGGCCCGCACGCAGCGCCTTGAGCGCGCTCTCTTTACCGCTCCAAAGCACGGCCAAGAGCCGAGGCCGGTCCGCTGCAAACTCGCGCGCAACCAGCGCTTGCTCTTCGACGCTAAAATAGTCGGCGACAAAAGCATCGCTACGTGGCTCGACCGTTTCCAGATCGCAACCCATCTCCACGCCAGACGTCGCTACGGCACAAATCGCTATGCCGGCGCGGTGACTGAGTGAAATGGTGACTCCCGCAGGTTGATTGTCGACAAACGCCTCAGGCGCGCCGGACGGCGCCGGTCGTACTTCTATTCTCTTAAAGACTTGGGAATGAGCTGGCATATCGAGGCGAATGGACAGGGCGCATTTCACCGTCCAGCGTCCCAGCCGCCAATCGGCGCGGCGCTTCGGAAATCGCAGGGCATTCAGGCAGACGGCTTCATTTGCGCTCAGCCAATCATTCTCCGTCGGCACGTCTGCTTCGGTTTGTTCCAACCAATACACGTTCATCAATTTACCCTGGCCGAGATCAGGCCACTGCCGTCAGCCTGTTTTTCGACGCTGCGGATTCCGTTTCTTCGACTCTTGCAATACCACGTTCGACCGCATCGATGAGATAAGGACGCAGGTGGGCGGGCGGAATAATGTAATTGAGGGCGCCCACGTCGAGAGCCCGCTGCACGCAGTGCACGCGGTCGAACTCAGAGGCCATCTCGCCCAGCTTCTCGGAGTGTATGATTTTGAAGAGTTCGTCGAACTGGGCGCGCAAGCGACCTTTCTCCGCACCCTCGGCTTGGGCTATTGCCTGGCTCAGCGCCTGCAGGCGCGCATCTTTCTTGGCCCTGGCTTCAACCTCGCTGGCGAAAACCACGGCTGCCGCCGGAGCGCCGCCGATCACGGAAGCATAGGTTCCCTCCAGGGCTGCCACTTCGACGCTTTCATTCAGCCCCCGCGAGAAAACCACGTAAGCGCCTCCGTGATAGCGCGAAATCACGCAAAAGACGATGGGGCCTTTGAAGTTGATTACGGCCCTCCCGATCTCAGCGCCATACTCAAGTTGTAGCCTGCGCATCGACTCCGGGGAACCATCAAACCCCGACAGGTTGGCTAAGACCACTACCGGTCGATTGTTGCTGGCCGCATTGATCGCGCGCGCCACTTTCTTGGAGGATAGCGGGAAGAGCGTCCCGGAGGTCCATTGATCCGGCCCGTCGGCGGGGACAAATCCTATCCGCGTCACTGGCTGGGATTCGATGCCGATCAGACAAATGGGATAGCCACCGAGATGCGCATCCCACACTACCGCGGTCTCCGCCGCGCGCATGCCGGACCAGCGCTCGAGCGGCGGATGGTCTTGATCGATGGCCGCCATCATCACTTTGCGAATATCAAAGGACTTCTTGCGCCCGGGATTGGTCTCGTCCGATAGGATATCGCCGATCAGTTCGAAGCCCTCTTCGGAATTGCCGTTCCTGCCGTGAGGGTGGAGTCGCACATCTCGATCCAGGGGATCGGCAGTCGCGGCCCGCCGGGGGAAACGCTCGCCTGGGGCCACGTAGGTGTGATCATAATGGCGCAGCAGGATGTGGCAGGCTTCATCGATATCGCGAGCCCAATACTGCGCTTGGCCGTTAATACCCATGATGCGATCGTAACCGCCGATCCCTTGATTGTCCTCGGCCGAGATGCTGCCGGAGTAATCCAACGCGCGCTTGCCGGTGAGCACCATCGCCGCTTTCGGCGTCATGATCAGAATGCCCCGAGTGTGCATGAGCATGGTGGCCTCGGCGTTCCAGTAAGGTTGCGCGCCGACGTTGATCCCGTTCACCACTAGATTTACTTCGCCGCCCGCCTGCGTGAACTCCACCAGGCCCCGTAGGACGCGGGCAATCCAATCCATGTTTTCCACTCCGCTGTCCATTGAGATCTTGGCGCCCGCTGAGATCGGGAACCATTCCAGGGGAACGCCCTTCGCTTGGGCCAGCTCCAAAGCTGCGAGGATGCGCCGGCATTCTGGTTCTGCGATGGCGCCCAGGTCTTTGCTCGGATCTCCCAGCAGCAGCACCCGAGTCATGCCCTCGGGATACCGCGTGGTGAAGTTGCGGATTACGCCAACAATGATGTTGGCTTTGTTTTGACCATAAGGACGATCGACGGCGCCCAGACGGCCTTCCGAATCAAGATCATGCTCGACAAAATCGCCGGCGGGAAATTCCGCCCGCGTGTGTTCCGGAGCGGGCGTAAGCATGTTAATGATTTCGTAAGGGTAGATGAGCCCGCGCTGGCGCATGCGGACGACTTTCTGGTCGTACTCGGTCAGCGTTTTGATGGGTTGTGGTTGGTCGGCGGGTCGGAAGGTGACGAGCATGCCGCTGCCGCCCGGGCTCGAGATGCGCACCACCATATCGCGCAACTCGCCAGTTGCAGGACTGGGAATGCGGACGCGGATTATCACTTGTTCCAACCCCAGGCCTTCGGTGGCGGGTGACAGTTTGCGCACAAGATCGCGCAATTCATCCCGCGTAAGATTGAACGGCGGCAACACGTTAAGCAGTATGCGATTCCAATGGAGGCGTTGGTGGGTCGTACGCCGCGACTGGAACAGCCGGATACCGGCCATCGCTTCCATTAACATGCGCTCCAGATGCGGCAGTTGCACGACACGACCCGTCTCGTCCCGCACCGGAGTTACGTCCCGCACCTCCGCGCACGCGAACAACCGCTCGTCCTTCGGGTTATCGCGGGCAATTGCATGGATGAGGTACACATCTTCGACGGACGGCAACCGCTCAATCTTGAAATTGCTAAGCCGCCAGAGATGTAGCCGTTTGCCCATCATGGGGTGGATTCCGCGGTAGAACTTCTCCTCTTCATACGTATCCCTGCTGGGGCGATAGGTGAAATGTTGCGTGCCGCCCATAACTTGAGCGGGGACAGCAACTGTCGCCACGACCCGACGGATGGAGCGCGGGAAGCCAGCTTGGTTGAGGATCGAGCGCACTTCTTGCTGCGTAGCATCCGGGTCACCCAGCGAGCCAGAGTGGCAGACGTAGAAATCGATGACGATGTCGTGGTCCGCCGGGACTTCCGCGATCAGAGGGAACAGCGTCCGTGCCGCTTCACTGAGCCGGGAATACTCGGCGTGCGTGGTAAACACATGGATACGCTTTCCCTCGTAATCGTACTCAGCCGAGGCACAGCACTGCCCGTCCACCGCCACGCAGCGGAAGTTTTCGAGCTTTCGAATCCGGTAGTACCGCCAAGTGAGCGCCTCTAACATCAATTTCCGCAGGGCTTCGTCGGCGGCCCCAAAACGGCTGGAAAATAGGCTGACCAGCGGCTGCGGACATTCGATGAGCGCGCGAACTCGCTCGTGGCGGTCGGCGGCATCGGGATGGGCAGCCAAATAGGCGAGGTGTTCCTCCATTTGCTCGTACACCTGCTGACGTGCCCGCTCAAACAGCGGTTGGTCGAAGTAGCGATAGCGCACTTCCCGAGCTAGGTCGGTGATCGCAGGAAAGAGCCCATTGGTCATGGAGGCCATGCGGTCGAGGAGCGTCCGAAAAGACTCCTCAGCGTGCGGCGACAACGTCTGGACGCGCTGCAGGCGCCGTTCAAGGACGCCCACAACGGGCGCGATTTGCTGTTCCACGCGTTGATGCGATTTGTAGATCCAGAGCAAGCTCTCTTCGAGTTCAGGAGAACGATCCAGCGTCTGCACTCCGTAGTGAGCCAGTGCACGCTGGAGCGCGCTGACAAAGGTTGGCGGGAGTCCTTCACCGCGCGTCTCCAGCATGCGCAAATAGGAAAACAGATAAGCCTCGGCACTGGGCTCTTCGCCGCTGGCCCGATGGTTTACCTCCGGCTCACGTTGGAACAGGGAAGTTATGTCTACAAAGATGTTGAGGATCTCATCTTCGCGTTGCCTTATTTCGTCGCTGTCTACGGGACGCTTCTGGCTCCATTCGGCCAGCAGTCGCGCGGTGTGTTTCGGATCCACGTCAAAGCCCAGCATGAGCTGGCGAAGTTCATCCAGGCTCTGAAGGCAGCTGGATTGAATGGCTTCTCCGCTTCCGTCCGAGGCGAGCGACGCGCCAAACGCCACTCCCTCCGAGGCCGCAACGGTGTCGCCGCCAGCGTCGGGATCGATCTGCAGGAGTGGGGCTCCAGTGTCCACTTGCACGTTGGGTATGATCATCACCTGCCGGACTTTTCCGGAAAATGGGGCCACGACCTGTGTCTCCATTTTCATGGCCTCGAGCACAGCCAGACGGTCCCCCACCGCCACCGTGTCACCCGGCTTGACGAGAATGGAAACCACTACCGCCGGCGCCGGCGCGTGCACCACGCCGCCGTCATCGCGATCAATCCGGTGCGAAACACCGTCCACCTCGATCCGGTAACTCAGTCCCTGGACTACGGAGACGATGCGAAAACGCCGCCCGAAGACGGTGAGCCATGATTCGAACTGACCCAATCGATCGATTTGGGCATCGATGCGTGATCCATTCACCTCCACGCGGTATCGCTGCGGGCCGAGGCGATAAGTCCTAGGGGAGTAGCCATGGCCTCGATAGCGTAGTTCCGCAGTCCGGCCTACCTCACTCCGGATCTGTGGCCGCCCCCGCACCGACGACGCATAAAACTGTGTCTGCTCGACCGCCAACTGGGCATCGTAGGCCTCAATCGCGGCCTGAACCAGCGCCACATCGGCGTAATGCCGACAGAGATGCTCACCGCTTGCTGCCAAGCGGTCCATCCATCCAGTGTGCACATCTCCGCTCTGCACCTCGGGTCGGTGCAGCAGTTCCAGCAAAAACGCCTTGTTACTGGTTCCGCCCTTGATCACGACGACGCTCTCGCGCAGAGCTCTTTGCAAGCGGGAAAGCGCTTCTTTTCGATTGCGGCCGTAGGCGATGATCTTGGCGATCATCGAATCGAAGTCCGGTGAGATGGTGTCGCCTTCCGCCACGCCGGTGTCGATACGCACCCCCGGCCCTGGCAGGATTCTGAACCGTTCAATAACGCCCGGAGCGGGAGCAAAACCGTTGTCCGGGTCTTCCGCATTCAGCCGCACCTCAATGGCGTGACCGGTGGTCGGCGGCGGTTCGCCTTCCAGACGGCCCCCGCGCGCGACGTGAATCTGAAGTTTTACGAGATCGAGCCCGGTCGTGCATTCGGTCACCGGATGCTCGACCTGCAGCCGGGTGTTCATCTCCATGAACGAGAAGCGGTTGATTTCCGGTTGGTACAGGAATTCGACAGTGCCAGCGTTGTGATAGGCGATTGCTTGACTCAAGCGCACCGCCGCCTCGCGTAGCGACTGATCTTGCTCCGGAGAAAGCGCCGGCGAGGGCGCTTCTTCGAGGATCTTCTGGTGGCGCCGTTGGATGGTGCAGTCGCGCACGCCGGCGGCCCATGTCGTCCCGTAATGGTCGGCAATAATTTGAACCTCGACGTGGCGCGCGCCTTGTACCAATTGCTCCAGAAAAACGGTGGGATCGCCGAAGGCCTTAAACGCCTCGGCGCGGGCGCTGGCGAAGGCCTGCGAGAGTTCGGCCGCCGAACGCACCACGCGAATACCGTGACCGCCACCTCCGGCGGTGGCCTTAATAAGGAGCGGATAACCCAGGCGCTCGGCGTGGCCCTGGGCGTCGGCGAGGGTTTCCACCGGCCCATTGCTCCAGGGCGCTACCGGTATCTGCGCCTGCTCGGCCAATCGCTTCGAGGCGATCTTGTCGCCCACATGCCGCATCACATCGCCGTCCGGGCCGATGAACACGACGCCCAACTCGCGGCAAAGATCGGCGAATGCGGCGTGCTCGGCGACAAAGCCCCATCCTACCCAGACCGCGTCTGCACGCGTGGCCACCAGCGCCTGCTCGACGCGGCCATAGTCCACGTAACTACTCTTGGGTTTCTGGGTGTTGGGGTCGAGGATCTGAGCGGGGCCTAGACAAACCGCCTCGTCGGCTTCCCGTACAAACATGCTGTGCCGGTCGGGCTCGGTGAAAAGCGCGATCGTGCGCAACGTCGTGCCATTTTCTTGATTGAAATCGCGGGCGGCGTGGATGAAACGCATGGCGGCTTCGCCGCGATTCACGATGGCCACGCGTTGAAATTCGTGTTTCATAAGTCCCCGATCAACCGATCTTCAGGACAGACCAATCGTGTTCTTCATACCGTGACGGCGTCCAGCGACATCGCAGCCTGTAGTGCCTTCAACCCTTCGGCGTCTACGGCGTTCGGAACCTCTACCGTCCGGTAGCCGCCAAGATGCAGGTAGCAGTTTCCTTTCGCATCCACAACTTCAGCGTCGAAGCAGCCGCGACCAGGGTCAGGAGTGACCACGGCGTACAAGCGCGTATCAGCCGACTCCGGGACACCTGATGACGATGAAACGCGATCAAAGTGCTGCGGCAGACCCATACGGCCCTGTGTGCCCATCTCCCATACGCCGGCGGTTTGGAAGCAAAGCTCAATCAGACGCGGCGCCATAAGTGTTGGCAGCTCGGAGGGCAGATGGTTTACGGGCAAGCCTTTGGCCAGCAGCCCAACAATCCGGTGTCCGTCCCACCACGCCCGCTCCACCACCTGATAGGCGGGACCGTGGAAGTACAGGCGATAGATGTCGGCGGCTTCGATGATGTGTCCTTCCAGCAAACCAAGCGTCGGCACGGTCACCGCTTTGGGCGTCTGTTTTGTGAGCCGTACCTGGGCAGTGAAGTGCGTTGTTACTTGGGGCTCTGCTTGGTTGGGTAGCGACCGTCGGCCAGTCAAGCGGCACTCTGCCAGCACGCTGTTGCGCTGCGGATGAATGACTGCCTCGACCGTTACCACGCGCGGTTCTTTCCGATAGAACTTGAACGGCGCCAGGAAATTCACGTCTTCAATCGCCTCGACATGCCAGCCAGGAAGCAGGCATAGCGCAGCTTCTGCAAACGCCTCGACTCCCATCACTCCGGGCAGCACCGGTGTGCCGTCAATCTGATGATCGTGCAGGAATGGTTGAATGGTTGGGTCCAGCTTGGTTTCGATGGTGAGACCGGACTGAATTTTCACAGTCGCGATTTTTCCGACCATGGGCCCGTGCGCCGGTAAGATCTTCGAGGATTCCGTTGCGGTCGTATCCAGTCCGCCCGTGGCATCCCACTCGTTCAGCAGAACGCCGAGACGCTGGCCGATGACAATCTCACCCTTGGTACCCCCCGCAGTGAGCTCGCGCCGAATCAAAGGAGTCCCTGCCTCGAGCGGGAGCATATCGATACCTGCCAACTCCATCATCTTTGGAATGGAGCCTCGCGTGGCCATCCCCACGCCGCCCCAAGCCGTCCAGTCGATGACGATTCCGCGTGTAGCCGGCCGGGTGGTGCGGAAACTCGACGTGATCTTGCACAACAGATCGTTGGCCGAGCTGTAGTCCGTTTGTCCGGCATTGCCGAAGCGCCCGGCAATCGAACTGAATGCCACCGTCGCCCCGAGGGGCATGTCGCCGATGGCATGCAGAAGATTGAACCAGCCGTCGCTCTTGACATCAAAGACCAGATCGAATTCGCGCGCGTCCTTGTCCGGCAGGAAGTGACTGCGCTCCGTGCCGGCGGCGTGTAGCAGCACGTCGATCCGACCGCTGCGCTCGCGCACTTGCTTGATGACTTTGGCTACGGCGTCCGCGTCGGTGAGGTTGACGCTGAAGTAATGCGCTGTGCCGCCGGCGGCTCGCACGGCAGCGATCGCGCTGTTTGCCGCTTGCGCTCGCTCCAGTGCCGCCAACTCTTTTTCAACCAGGGCCGGCGTGGCACGCTCGCCGCGCGCCTGGATGCGTGCGAACAGATCGCGCTTGAGGCCGTCCTTGTCGGTCACGAAGCGCTTGAGATCGGGATTCTCAGGATCAGGCTCGGGCACCAGATCGAGCAGGTAGAACGTGCCTCCGGAGGCCGTCGCCAAATCGGCAGTGATGGCCGATACAATACTTCCGGCCGCGCCGGTGACGACAAAGACGGTGTTGCTATTCAAGGTTAGACCGGGCTGGCCATCGGCGGCCGGCTGTTCTTGTAGTCCAACCGTCCAGCGTAGCCCCTCTTTGTATCCGACTTCGACGGCGCCAGGATCGCGCAGGGTTTCCTCAATCAGGATGTCGGCGACCTCTGACGGCTTTCGCTCCGCTTCGAAGTCGACTGCCTTGACGAGGGTGTCTGTCCGCTCTCGCTTATATGTTTTGGTGAAGCCCACGACTGCGCCACCTAACGGTGCCGTCGCACCGGCTTCATCGTAGCCATGCTGCCCACCCAGTCGCGTCGCTGAGACGAGGAACGTGCCCGGCGCGGCAACCTGTTCGAACAGAATGCGCATGGCCGCATACAGCGATTTCACACGCACCCGCAGGGCTTCATGCCAAACGGCGAGGTCCATTTCACCGAACTTCCCCTCGCTGTCCAGAGCGGGCAACCAGTAGATGCCGTGCACCGGACCTGCAGCCAGCCAGCTCTTGAGAAGCGTGGTTAGCGTGTCCGTGTCTGGCGCGTCCTGGAGATTAATATTGAGAACTTCCACACCCATCTTCTGTAGCCGTTCGGCCAGCGTGTCTCCTACGCCAGACTTGTCCGGCATGATTACCACTCGACGGCCGGATGCGAGCGTAACGCCGGTTGGCTTGCAAAGGGCAAGCGGCGGACGCAAGTTCGGAACCGGCACGCGGCGCGGAATACGATTGGCCGCGTCGAAACTGAGGGGCACTGGACGCGGAGTCGCAGTCGGCTTCGGACCCGATGATGCAGGTGCTGCAGGTTTCTTTTGTGGCGGTTCTTGTTTTTCCGGCGCGCCGGAAGAGCTTGGAGCGGGCGCTTTAGCCAGGCCGGGCTGCCGGTCGCGAGCAAACTTGATCACGCTCGCGAGAGTAGGGAAGTCGCGCAGCTTGAGATTCTCATCGCGCGGAATGTTGTACGCCGCTCGCACCGCCGCGAACATCTCTGCTTGCTTGACGGTGTCGACGCCGAGATCCGCTTCGAGGTCGAGATCCAAATCCAGCATGTCTTTCGGATAGCCGGTCTTTTCGGCGACGATCTCCAGCACCTTCTCCTTGATGGATTCGTCAGTTGCCACCTGCGCGACCGCGGGGATCGGTGCGGGTACGTCGCCGGTTGGCGAGGACGGTGCCGCGACAGCCAGGCCGGGCTGCCGGTCGCGAGCAAACTTGATCACGCTGGCCAGGGTAGGGAAGTCGCGCAGCTTGAGATTCTCGTCGCGTGGAATGTTGTACGCTGCTCGCACGGCCGCGAACATTTCCGCCTGTTTGACGGTGTCGACTCCAAGGTCCGCCTCGAGGTCGAGATCCAAATCCAGCATATCTTTCGGATAGCCGGTCTTTTCGGCCACGATCTCCAGCACTCTCTCCTTAATGGAATCGTCCGTGGCCGCGCTGGCCGCAACCGGGAGCGGCGCTGGTGCAGTTGGCGCGCTGATAGTTAGTGAGGATGCAGTTGCAGTTACCCCAGCTAGGTCGGGACGCTTCTCAAATACGAAACGGATCACGTGCGCCAATGTGGGGTAATCGCGTAGCTTGCGGTTCTCGTCACGCGGAATGCTGTAGATCTCGCGGATGGCCGCGAACATCTCTGCCTGCTTCACGGTGTCGACGCCGAGGTCGGCTTCGAGATCGAGATCCAGGTCCAACATATCTTTCGGATAACCGGTCTTCTCTACCACGAGCGCGAGAATGCGTTCCTTAACGTCCTCGCCAGTGATGCTTTGCGCGAATGTTGCAATGGGCGCCGGATTCTCCGCGACCAAAGCGGTTGTCGGAGTGGTGAGTTTGGGTTCTTCCTTCGCGACCGCTGGGGTTGCAGCCAAGTCGGGACGCTTCTCAAAGACAAACCGGATCACGTGCGCCAATGTGGGGTAGTCGCGTAGCTTGCGGTTTTCGTCGCGTGGAATGCTGTAGATCTCGCGGATGGCCGCGAACATTTCCGCCTGTTTCACGGTGTCGACGCCGAGGTCGGCTTCGAGATCGAGATCCAGGTCCAACATATCTTTCGGATAGCCAGTCTTCTCCACCACCAACGCGAGAATGCGTTCCTTGACGACATCGCCAGCGGCGACTTGCGCCGGTGGCGCTGCAGGCGCTGATTTCTCAGCAACCACAGGGCTTGTCGGCGTGGCGGGCTTGGTTACTTCCTTCGCTGCTACCGGGATGGCAGCCAGGTCGGGGCGCTTCTCATATACGAACTGGATCACGCGCGCCAACGTTGGGTAGTCGCGCAGCTTAAGATTTTCGTCGCGCGGAATGTCATAGGCCGCGCGAATGGCCGCGAACATCTCCGCCTGTTTTACGGTGTCGACGCCGAGGTCGGCTTCGAGATCGAGATCCAAGTCCAGCATGTCTTGCGGATAGCCGGTCTTCTCTACGACCAGTGCGAGGATGCGTTCCCTGATGGCATCGCCAGTGGCAACCTGCGCCGTTGGTGCGGGTGCGGGCTTCTCGGCCACCACAGCGGTTTTTGGGGAAGTAGTTTTGACTTCTTCCTTCGCGACTGCCGGGGTGGCAGCCAGGTCGGGCCGCTTCTCATACACGAAACGGATGACGTGCGCCAGGGTCGGATAATCGCGCAGTTTGCGGTTCTCATCTCGCGGAATGTTGTAGATCTCGCGGATGGCGGCAAACACCTCCGCCTGCTTGACGGTGTCGACGCCGAGATCGGCTTCGAGATCGAGATCCAGGTCGAGCATGTCCCCCGGATAACCGGTCTTCTCGGCCACCAGAGCCAGCACTCTTTCCCTCACCCAATCGGTCCTTGCATCGATCTTTGCATCGACTTTTGGATCGACCTTAGCCGCCGGTTTTGGCGGTGCGGGAGGGGTGGGACGGGGAGCAGCAGCCGCGACTTGAACTTTGGGTGCCGGTGGAGCGACCGCAACGGGCGCTGGTAACGCCGGTTTCGCGGTGACGACCGGCGTCGGTGCTGATGCTTGGATTGTGCGAGTTGGCGCCGTCGTTTTTGCGGTCGCCGTTTGTGACTGCCGAGAAATTTCGGTGACCCGCGCTGCCGCCACTTGATCGCGCACGCGCAACGTGCGATGGACCACTTCCAGATCGGCATCCGGATGTCCTGCAATGCCGCTCAGCCAGGTACTCCAAGCACTCTCATCGGCGATGCGATAGCCATAGCCGAGAGCGTCCGGACTGCGACGGATCCCGTCTTTCGTTTTGATCCAATGCAGCAGCATCATGCTGATCTGCGAACCAAACCCCGCCCCCAGGTGTATGGCGTATTCGACGGGATAGCTACCACCTTTCGACAGGTTCAAGAGTCCCAGCTCGGGATCAACTTCTTTGAAGTTAGCGACCGGGGGCACGCATCCGGTTTCGAGGGCCTTGACCGCGACCACATCTTCGATGCCAGTGCCCATGGCGTGACCGGTGAAGCCCTTGGTGTTGGCGATCACAATGCGATCCGCGACGTCGCCGAAGACCTTGCGCAGCGCGTGGATCTCAGCGGAAGCACTGCCGCCGCGTGCCGGGGTATAGGTTTCATGGGAAACGAAAACCGTCTGCGGCGCAATCTGGCGGCGCGAGGTGCCGCTTTGCGCTTCGGCTTGGGAGACCAAGGTCTCCATCACTTGGCCGATGTGCTGGACATCGAGACGAGTAGCATGGAATGCGCTGTTGTTCGTCGTGGTGGACAACACTTCGCAGATGGGTTGTATGCCTCGTTCCCGTGCGGCGGCGGCGCTCTCCACCACCAGACCCGCGGCGCCCATGCCGATCAGCATGCCGTGCCGCCGGCGGTCGAAGGGAATGGCGGCATCGGTGACGACTTCGTCGGTGGCTGCCGCTCCCGTGGCCAGGAAGCCAGCGCCCATCCAATCGATCAGATGGTCGGTGGTAATGTCGTCAGCCGAGATGACAATCACGCGGCTGCACCGCCCGGCGCGTATCCAATCCTGCGCCAGACCCACGCCCTGCGTGTTGCTCGCACAAGCAGCATTGATTTGCGTGTTGGGTCCGCGAGCGCCGATGAACTCGGCAAATTGCGAATGCCCCATGGGCAGGACGCGGAGCAAGAAGCGCCGGTTGAAGACATAAGGTTCCTTGTCGATGGCGGCGCGCAACTCTTCGATGCGTCGGGTGATTTCTTGCACCAGATTGGAGTGTCCATTCCCTTCAACCGCTCGGGCCAGCACGCTCTCCAGCGTGGCCAACTGTTCGCGGCGTTCGTGGTCCGCATAATACCGGGCCATCTCGTCGGCAAAGGCATCGTATCCCGGGAAGGCTGAGGCAAAGATTACGCCCGTATCGTCGCGCATGGAATCAGGCAATCCCCAGCGCTCCGGCAATTGTGTGCCTTTGGTCGTAGTTTTATAGCGCATCACCAGCGGGATGCCGGCGTCGCGCAATGCATCGAGGCCCGCGGCGATTGCCAGTTGGGTGACCCGGTCGAAGGCGCCCACGCGCTCGGCGGAGAGGCCGTACTCATTTTCCAAATCAAAAGCGCCGCCACGGCCCGCCAACTTGATAACGTCCGCGACATCAGTGAGGGTTTCAAACCTTGGTTCTCCGGCTTCGCTCTTCACCAGGCGCGTGATGTGTTTGTCGAGCATGGCTTGCCGGAAGTGCGCCGGGATCAAATTGATAAGCTGCTCGCCCCGCAGAATGCGGCCGACGTTGCCATCATCGAAGATATGCTCGGTTCCAGGTAGTCCTAATGCTGCGCCCGTAATGACAACGGGCTCGGATGTGGAGCGTCCATTCTTGCCACGGTAGAGTTCGTAGCCGCGATCGAGAACATCGGCGAACAAATGGCCGAGTTCGTTGTAGTGGTCACCGTTCGACGGCCCAGTTTGCGTGGCAGAGGCGTTTGTTGAGGACGCTGCCACGGGGACTGGTTTAGAAATTTCCGTCGGCGACGAAGCAGTCGTTACGGGACTTACCACGGGCTCGGTTACGGTTTCGGAGATTCCGCGGCCCAGTCCCGCCGCATACAGGCCGCACAGCGCCTGGTTGAACGATGGGATATCGCCAGTCTTCGGGTGATTGGTGAACAACGAAACCACATCGCCTTTGGGCCCGAGTACATCTTCGGCAAATCCCTGCAGCGCCTTTTTGGGACCAACCTCAACGAACACGCGGGCGCCTGCGTCATAAAGCGTACGTAGGCCTTTCACAAATTGAACGGGAGCGGCGACTTGCTTGGAGAGCATGTCCAGCATCTGAGGTACAACGTTCGGCCCGGTTGGATAGAACTCGCCAGTCACATTCGCCACGATTGGGATACGCGGCGATTCCAGATGAAGTTGCTCGAGACTTGCGCGCAGTGGTACGCTCGCCCCGGCCACGATGGAGGTGTGGAACGCGTGGCTGACGGGCAGGACGGCCACTTCGTACCCGGCTCCCTGGAAAATCTCGATTGCTTTTTTGACGGCTTCGGTGGCGCCGCCGATGACGGTCTGGTGCTCGCTGTTGATGTTGGCGATCACCACGTATCCGTCAATGGTTTTCAGAGTCCGCTCGACTTCCTCAAGCGGAGCAAAGACGGCGGCCATCAGACCCTTATCGTTCACAGCTACCTGGGTCATGCCGCGGCCGCGGGCGCTGACCGCGTGCAGCGCATCCTCGAAGGGGAGACCGCCGGAGGCAATCAGTGCGCCGTATTCGCCGACACTGTGCCCCATGGTGAAATCGGGCGTGATGCCATAGGCCTCGAGCAGTTTGGTCATTGCAGTATCAATGGCCATTACTGCCGGCTGGGTGATCTCGGTCTGGCGCAGAGCTTCATCCGCTTTGGCTACGGCCTGTGGATCGTTCGGGTCAACGTAGATGTACTCGGTGAGCGGTTTGGCGAGAACAGGAGCCATGATGCGATCGGCTTCGGCAAACACTTCGGCTACGATCGGTTCGGCGATACGAATGGGATTCAGCATGTTCACGTATTGCGAACCCTGCCCGGTATAAAGGAACGCCACCTTGGGCGCAGGGCCCTGACCGCGGAAGATGCCTTGAGCCCGCAGGGCTTTCCACACTGCCGGCTGATTGGCCGTCAGCGCCTTGAGCGCAGCGGTTGCTTTTGCTGCGAGTTCGGCGGCGTTCGCGTAGTCGATGGCCAGGCGCTCGGTCGCGCGCAGGTCGGATTCCGCCGGAGCGGTTGGCGCCGGGGCATGGCCTGCTTTCGCATCCTTTTCTATGTCACGCAAACGCTCGATGAGAGCAGCTTCAGAAGAGGCGCCAATTACCAGCGCTCCGCGTAACGGGGCTTTATAAGAAGGAAAGCTGGCAGTGGCCGAAGAAGCAGTGACCGGAGAAGAGGTGCGGGAAGCACTTTCCACGGTCCTCATCGTCACGGGCGTTGGCGTAAGCTCCTTCACCGTCGGAGGTATGTCGGTCACGGCCACTGATCGCTTGCCGTTTCCGTTCAGTTTGCCGGGAATGTACTCTTCGAGCACGGCGTGGAAGTTGGTGCCGCCGAAACCAAAAGCGCTCAGACCGGCACGGCGCACGCCATCGGGAGGCATGGTCCAGGGCCTCAGTTCGGTATTGACGTAGAGCGGAGAGTGAGCAAAGTCGATGTTGGGATTGAGATGCTCGCAATGCACGCTCGGCGGCAGCACTTTGTCGCGAAGCGCCAGGGAGGCCTTCAGCAGTCCGGCAGCGCCGGCCGCTCCCTTGAGGTGCCCGAAGTTCGACTTGACCGAACCCAGCGCCACGGAATGCGCAGGGAGATGAGAACTGGCGAGCACATCAATCATGCTCTGCGCTTCGACCACATCGCCCACGGCGGTCGATGTGCCATGCCCCTCGATCAAAGTCACGGTACCGGGCGATAATCCGGCATTCTCCCAGGCGCGCTCGATAGCAAATTTTTGCCCGACCGGATTGGGCGCGGTGATGCCTTTTCCCTTGCCGTCGCTCGATCCACCCATGCCGCGCAGCACGGCGTAGATTTTGTCCCCGTCGTGTTCGGCATCAGCCAGACGCTTCAGCAGAAAGATCGCGGCGCCTTCGCCCATGACGAAGCCGTCGGCTCCGTCGGCATAGGGACGCGTGCCGCTCGCCGAGAGCGCACCGATCTTGCAGAACTTGACGAAGCTTGAGACACCCATGTTGCGGTCAAGGCCGCCGGCGACGGCCACGTCGTAATGGTGTTGTACCAGCCCTTCCGTCGCGGTACTGATCGCTGCCATCGCCGATGCGCAGGCGGCGTCACAAACGTAGTTCGGGCCGTGGAAGTTGAAGACGTTCGCAATACGGCCGGCAATGCAGTTGGACAATTCGCCGGGCATGGTGTCTTCCGTAATCTCAGGAAAGAGCTTTCCCATACGCTCATGGAATTGGTCCGTAATGTCGTGGCGGACCGCTTCCGGCAACTTGGCGAAACTGGCCGATTTTTCCAGTTCGCGCGCAAATTCCGGAAAGAGTATCCGGGTCACGGTGAAATAGTGTTTTTCTCCCCCAATGGCATTGCCCAGGATCACAGCCGTGCGATCGGCGTTCAACGGACGCTTGGGATAGCCGTAGTCTTCTAACGCTTCGCGCGTGCAGGCGATCGCCCATTTTTGCGATTCATCCATGGCAGCGACCACGCGCGGCGGGATCGGCAAACGCCATTTGACCGGGTCCCACACGTAGTTGCGTACCCAGCCTCCGATTTTCGAATAAGTCTTGTCCGGCGCACTGTGGTCCGGATCGTAGTAGAGCGCGGGGTCCCAGCGCTCGGGCCGAACCTCAGTGATGCTGTAACGACCCTTCTTCACGTTTTCCCAAAATTCCGGCACGTTCGCGGCGTCGGGCAAAATGGCTCCCGCACCCACGATCGCAATGGCTCGATTCGCGGTGTTTTCCATGATGACGCTCCTGCTTGATTAAGAGAGGGTATCCGGCCCCTGAGAGAGAGCCGGACGCCGGCAACAACTTCTATGAAATGTCTATGCGGCCACTACCGTGCTCTTGGCCGCGCGGCCATACAGTACGTCTGCTACGTAATCCATGTCCGAAATAAGGCCCGACTGCGCGCGGTGAATCGCGGGCAATCCCAAACTTGTTTCAAACGCGGCGATCTCGGAATCGCCGACACCCCCCGCTCCGATGACCCAGCGCAGACCTTCCTCGGCCACCTTGAGCGCGGCATCGCGGGCAAAGACTCGGCTGATCGTCGCGAGCGCCGTGGCGTCGAAACGCCGGTTCGCTTTTTCGTGGAGCTTGCCGTCCGCCGCCAGCGCGGCGCGACGGGACAAACTCCCCGCGCACTCGGCATAAGCGATCAACTCACCTAGCCGCAGCAGAATATGTTGAAAGCGGGTCAGGCGTGCCACCCGCGCTTTTTCCATAACCTCGGCTAGCGCGTGCAGAGCGAGCGCCGCGACATCAGCGCCCACGTTCGGTTGCTTGGCGTTCAACGCTTCGAATTCCCGCGCGCGCTCGTGATAGTACTGCCCGCGGGTTTTGAGGTGGTTCTGCCAGCGGTCGCGGCTAATGGTCATCTCCATGATCTCGGAGGTGCCTTCGTAGATCGTGGTGATGCGCACGTCGCGGCTGATTTTTTCCACCATGTACTCGTGCGTGTAACCGTAACCACCGAGTGCCTGGATGCTGGCCTCGGCGGCGGTATTGCCGGCTTCGGTTGCCATGTACTTGGCGATGGCGCCCTCAGTGTTCAAGCTGCCCTCTTTGCCGGCGTCAATGCGCTCCGCCGTTTCTTCGATGTAGGAGCGGGCGGCTTCCAGTCGCGCCACGTTGGGCACGATCAGTTTGTGCGTGTATCCCTGCTTTTCCGAGAGCGGCGCTCCGGCCTGGATGCGCTTGGTGGAATAGGGAATGGCCCGGTCGAGCGCCGCCCATCCTGCGCCCAGGCCAAACGTTGCGACCATCAGGCGCGTGTAGCCGAACACGGCCTGCGCTTGATTCAACCCCTGGCCTTCGACGCCACCCACGAGCCGGTCGGCATCGACATACACGTTGTCTAACGCCAGCGCTGCCGTGTTGCTCAGGCGGATGCCGTGCTTGTCTTCCGGCTCGTCGTGGGTGAAACCCTTCACCCCTTTTTCCACGATGAACCAGCTCGGACCGCTGGGCGTGTTCGCCAAAACCGTGTAGGCATCGGCGATTCCACCATTGCTGATCCACTGCTTGTTGCCGGTGATTTTGTAGCCGACGACGCGGTCGTTTTCAGTAACACGATCCGCTGTGGTGCGAAGCGATCCCAGATCGCTGCCCGCTTCCGGCTCCGTGGCGCCGTAGGCGAACAACAATCCCTCTTCGGCGATGCGCGTCAGCCAGATTTTCTTCTGCTCCGGAGTGGCGCCGACAAAGATCGGATCGCTTCCCAGAAATGTCGCTAGCACAGCCGTGGCGACGCCCAGATCGATGCGCGCCATTTCCTCGCAAACGCAGTACACATCGAAGGTTCCTCCGCCCATGCCCCCGAACTCTTCCGGGATGAACAGGAGTTGAATGCCCAGCTTGTCCGGGCTGCACATGTGACGAACAATCTCGAGCGGGCATTCGTCACGTTCATCGAGATCCCGGAGTATTTCATCGGGCAGACGTTTTTTGGCGAAGTCCTTGAGCGACTTCAAGCTTAACTTCAGCGTTTTGCTTGTAATCATTGGCGGTGCCTCACTTTGCTATGCGACGTGTCGCAATTCTCGAACTTTGTTGGTCAATTCCGGCAAGAACTCCAGGATGTCGTCGACAATTCCGACGTCTGCCACCTGAAAGATCGGAGCCTTCGGATTCTTGTTAATGGCGATCAGGAACGGACTGCCTTTGATGCCAGCCAGATGCTGGAAAGATCCACTGATACCGCATGCCAGATAGACTTTGGGCTTGACGGTTTTTCCGGATGAGCCCACCTGACGCGACTTCTCCATCCACTTGGCGTCAACCACGGGCCTCGAGCAGCTCACCGCCGCACCCAGAGCGTCAGCCAGTTCCTGCGCAATGGACACATTGTCTTTTTCCTGAATGCCACGGCCTATAGAAACCAAAACGTTGAACTTAGTGATATCGACATCACCCGCTTCGGCGACGACCGTCTCCAGATAGCGGCGGCCCGCCGTTAGAGCGCCAATGTCAGATGACTTGTCGATAACGCCGCCCCTTACGGGAGCGCCTTCCAACGGCTTGAACGCGCCCGGACGTATCGTGATCACCGCGCCCGATGAAATATCGCAACGAACGTGAGCGCTGACCTGTCCACCGAATTCCTGGCGGACTACTTTGAGGTTGGCGCCGTCAACTCCGGTAATGTCCAGCACGTCAGAGACGAAAGCTGAATTCGTCTTGATGGAAAGACCCGGCGCCAGATCAATTCCGAAATGCTCATGGGCGACCAACACAATGCTGTTGGTCGGCAGGACCTTCTGCAGGGCTTTCCGGATCAATTCGGCATTCGGGTAAGCAAGCGCTTCGTGGGCAATCTTCCAAACCTCAGAGTAAGAAGCAGCGAGGGCGTGGCAGGCGACATCGAGGTCCGCGCCCCAACCGGTGAGAATGGCTGTCGGCGAAGCAGCGGGATCGATCTTTCGCGCAGCGGCCGCTAGTTCGAGCGCGGAATCGGCGGCTACGCCACTTTTGTGCACGATGTAAGCGAAGATGCGTGGCATTATTTCAACCCTCCTTTAGCTGTCACCAACTCCAGAACTTTGTCGACGTTTTCTTCCCGGCTGCCCTTTAGAATCTCGGCGCCTTTGCCGAGCGCAGGCACGAAATAGTCCACCCGCTTCACTTTGGCGCCAGCCTCTCCAACCGCGCTTGGGTCCACCCCGAGGTCCGATGCGCCGTAGGTTGGGATGGGCAATGAGGCCACTTGCCGGATACCTTTCATGCCGACATAGCGGGGCTCATTGATGCCCGTCTGAATCGAGAGCACGCAGGGCAGATCGATCTCGCTGATCTCTTTGTTGCCGCCTTCAATCTCACGGCTGACTTTCAGCTCCTTGCCGTCGAGCACCTCGATGGAATTGACCAGAGAAGCGAACGGATAATCGAGCAGCGCCGCCAGCATTCCGCCGACCTGAGCGCCCCCGTCCTCCGCCTGGATCCCGGTCAAAATCAGGTCATACTGCCCCTTTTGCACGAGGCCTTTCAGGATGGTCGCGATGCCTCTGCCATCTGATCCGGCGAAGGCATCGTCCGAAATCAGCACGCCGTGGTTCGCGCCCATGGCCATCTCCCGGCGCAGGATTTCTTCGTCGTCTTCGCCACCAACCGTGGCGACTGTGACGGTTCCGCCGACTCGGGCGACGATTTGGAGGGCTTCCTCGACCGCATAGTTGTCCGCTTCGTTGATCGAATAGACCAGCTCGTCACGTTCGATATCGTTCCCAGCACTGTTGAGCTGAATCTCGTTTTCCGAAGTGTCCGGCACTCTTCTTGCGCAAACTAGAATCTCCACATTCACCTCCGCGAATTGCTCATTTCCAACTTCATCCGAGTCTGTTGGACGAAGCCACCACACATTCCTTGTCTTCGGCAGCCTGCTCTTCTTTCAAATCGGGACCTTGCCGCGCGATTTGTTGGTCGACCAGTTCCGTCAGATCGATAGCGGTCATCTTTCCTTCCAGGCCCGCGACTTTGATCGCATCTTCAATATTCACCATGCAAAAGGGACAGGCCGTCACCATCACATTGGCTCCGGCTTCCGCCGCCATCTGCACTCGCTTCACGCCCATCCGCTGATCTTCTTTCGGCTCGTAGAACAGCATCAGCCCACCACCGCCGCAGCAGAACGAACGGTCGCGAGACCGCGTCATTTCGACCCTCTTCAGGCCGGGAATCGCATCCAGCACATCCCGAGGATCGTCGTAAATCTGGTTGTGCCGCCCCAAGTAGCAGGGATCGTGGTAGGCGTACACACTGTTTTGGTTTTCTATCGGATTGAACTTGATCTTGCCGGCTCTCGCTTCTCTGGAGATCAGCTGGCTGATGTGCTCTACCGGTGGCACGTCTTTGTAGTCGTGTTTCAGCGCGTTGTAGGCGTGCGGGTCTGCGGTGACGATCCGCTGGACTCCGGAGGCTTTGATGGCCTCCACGTTGTGATCCCGCAAGGCCATAAAAAGCGTCTCTTCGCCAAAGCGCCGAACTTCATGCCCGCTATCTCTTTCCGCCGCGCCCAGGATTCCGAAATTCTCTCCGACATGGTTGAGGATCTTCGCCGTTGCCCGCCCGATCGACTGCATCCGGTCATCGTAGGAGGTGATGCTGTCGACAAAATACAGGGTGTCGCCGCCATTGGACTTGCCGATGGTCTTGACTGGGCAGGTTTGCTGGAATTCTTTAGTGTTTGCCCAGTCGGCCTTCTTCTTTTCCATCTTGCCGTAGGGATTGCCGCGGCTTTCCAACGCCTTCAGCGGCTTTTGCAGGGACTGAGGCACATTTCCATCATCGACCATGCCCCGCCGCAAATCGACGATCTTGTCGATGTATTCGATCAGCATAGGGCATTCTGCCTCACAAGCACCGCAAGTAGTGCAGGACCAGATTTCGTCATCGGAATAAATGCTGCCGGAATCCTTGTTGCCGATTAGGGGCGTGCCATTGCTAGCATGACCAACAACCGGATAGTGCTGGAAGCTGTAATCTCTCGCCTTGATCGTGATGAAACGCGGCGACAACGGCCTGCCCACCGCATTGGCCGGGCAGTTGTCTGAACAACGCCCGCAGTCCGCACAGGAATAGAAATCAAGCATGTGCTTCCAGGTGAAATCTGTGAAGGTTTTTACGCCGAACGATTTCACCTGATCGAGATGCTCGTCGCTGACGCCGTATCGCACCGGCTTCAGAATCTCCCGGTCCAGCTTGGCAAAATAAACATTGAAGAGAGAAGTTTCCACGTGGAACTGGATGCCAAAGGGCCGATAACAGAGCAGGAAGTAAAAAGTGATCTCGTGGACCAGATACCCGGCGAAGTAAAACTTCCCGAGCGCGGACAGGGAAGATGAGGCCAGAGCTCTCTGCAATATCCATGGAAGCGAAAATGCGGCCAGGGTCTCGACGGACTGACCTTGCTCGGCAGCGGCTTTGGCAGCGGCAAATAGGCTGTCGGCCATCATCAGAATGGCGATCAGCGACAGAAGGAAGATGGCGTCGGCGGTGTGAGCTTTGCCAAACTTTGCCGGCACCGCGTACCGCGCTGGCTTGAAAACCAGGCGCCGAATTATGGCAATCAACATGCACAGGAAGACAATGGTGGCGGCGTAATCCGTGATGATGTCGTAGATCGGACCGGCTCTTCCTGCAAGGCCGGGCATGACGAAGTTGTAGGAGACGCCGACAATCAGCACCGAGAAGGCGCGAATCGCCAGGGTGATGAAGCCCGCAAAAATGAAAATGTGGAGGATTCCTGCCGTGCGGTAGCGCGGATGCTTCCATTGGCCCAGCCAAAACTTCAGAACCCTTCCCATCCGCACCAAAGGCTGGTCAAAACGAAAATCGCTCTGGCCCCGAAGCAGCGGTACCATGCGCATCGCCACAATGTAGGCAAAAAACAGGACACCCAGAATGTGAATGGTCAGGAAGAGAGTCCGACCCGCGACCAACCAGGAGGTCATCTGCGAAGCTGACTGAATGTCTACCACGTTTTCTACTCTCCTGCTTGACGATCCCTAGGCGATCATCTGCGTCAAGACTCTTTCCTCCGTAACTGGGGGAACTGGTGTTATCTGTGATTTGACGGAAACGCGAGGCGGAAGCGGAATGGATGCACGAACTGGTGCCGGCCCGGGCGCCTTGGTCGCTGCAACCTTTGCATTCGCGCGCACTCTCTGCTGAGCCTTCTTTTCTTCTTTCTTTCGCGGAGGTGTAACTCCGGCGGCTTCCCGCAGCTCCGTGAAACTCGATGTCAGCAGCGTTTCCAAACGCCGCAGGTCCGGCACTGCGTGCACATCTCCGCTGAACCCGAAATACGCTGTGCCGTTGTAGCTCAAAATGGCGCAGTTGAGCGCCATCTCGCCGCCGATCGGGACATAGGGATAGCAGTGCAGAATCTTGTGGCCAAGCAGGTAGAGCGGATACTGCGGTCCCGGTACATTGGTGCAGACCATGTTGAAGGGCGTGAACGGCAATTGGCTTATGACGTGGCCGGCCAGCGCTTGCGCTGAAGACGGGATCATGCCGAGCAAACCACCGGCCAAGCTCACCAATTCGGCACTGTGCGCGCGTTTGAGAAGTTCGGTTCGCTTGTGGACGGCAGCCAGCAGTTTCTTGGGGTTGCGAATATCTAGCGGGATGGTGACCGGGACCAGGGAAATGCGGTTCCCGAGTTCGTCCAGACTATCGCTGCCGCGCAGATTGACCGGAACCATCATGCGAAACTGTCGTCCCTTGACGTCGTCGCCGTGCAGTTCGAGATAGCGCCGGATGGTCGAGGTTACCAGCGCGAGAATGACGTCATTTACGCTGGTTCCGCAGGTGCTTTTTATGGCTTTGATCTCTGCCAGCGGAATCTCCGCCCAGGCGAATTTCTGCGGTCCGCGGTAGAGAACGTTAAACCGCAGGCGCTCAGTGGATACGGTGAACTCCGGAAGCAGACGGGTGAGCTCGTCCGTGGCCAGGTTTCCGCCGTTCAGTGCGAAGCGTTCCGCCATACTCGAGACATTCGCCAGCGCGTCGAAAATTCGTTTGGCGAAATCGGAATAGGAATCGACGACGCCGTTGGTTAGTGAAGTCAGGACACCACGCGGCGGTGGGACTCGAAGCCGAAGCTTCCGTCGTGGCAGACGCGGGACCACTGGGCTCGCATCCATCAGGACATTCATGATCCCAACCCCGGCAATGCCATCGGCCAAGCAGTGGTGCAGGCGGAAGATGAGTCCGCTCCGATTGCCTTTCAGCCCATGCACGAAGGTCAGGTCCCAGAGCGGGTGCTGCCGGTCCATCACCGTGCTCAGAATCTTTCCCGCCAAAGTCTTCAACTCCGTGTCGGAGCCGTGCTTGAGCGTCACCTCGCGTACGTGGTTCCGAATGTCGAAGGTAGGATCGTATTCCCAGCTGGGAAGGCCAATATTGAACAGAGGGGGCACGACTCGCTTGAGGTAGCGGGGAATCAGCGGCAGCTTGGATTCGACAAGCCGGACGCAATCCTTGAAGGGGATCTCACCGTCAAACACGCAGACACAGGCCACGTTGAGGGGCATGCCCTCGCGTTCAAGATGGAGGAATACGGTGTCACCCCAGGAAAGCCGGTCACCGCGCTCGCCAATCTGCTCATGGTTCTGCATGCCAGTTCTCCTATTCATCCGCTGCGCGATTGTCTGTCTCAGTTCACGAAAGAAAATCGTGATGCCAGCTTCACCAGCTTGAGCACTCTGTAGACACCGACGTTGACGCCGCGCAACACGACCTTGACGCCTTTGTCGTCTGCGATGCTCGCGAACTCCTCCAGCGCTCGGATCGCACTCGGATCGATCCGGCGCACGGAAGAGAAATCCAAAGCCACTTCACCCTCGACGCTGTCCAGTTTCTCCCCGGCCTCTTGCAGCGCCTGGACAACACGCTCTTCATCGATCTTGAGCCACACGGCGATCGTTGCCATACACACCACCATCCCCTACGCGTTTTGTTGCTGAAATGCGCTGGCCGCCTTCGCCAGGCCTCGTCCCCCATAAGCCTTCCAAAACAGGTCGGCCAATTCGCTCATCAGGGGCATGCGAGGGTTCGACCGCCAGGACGGATCGTCAAAGGCAAGCTTGGTCAGCTCAGGCATTGCCCGCTCGAATTCTTCCTTCGAGATTCCCAGGTCCGCAATCGAACGCGGGAACCCCAATTGGTCGAGTAACTGTTCTGTCGCCACCACCAGGTTCCTCACCTTTTCCTCAATCGTGTGGCCGCCCAGACCCAGCAAATCCGCGACCGTCGCGTATTTCTTGTGTGCGATATAGCCCTTCTGGTAGGGCGACGGCACGAACTTAGTGGGCACGGCCGCGTTGTAGGCAATGACATGCGGCAGCATGAGCGCATTGGCCCGGCCGTGCGCCACGCCGAAGTGCGCTCCGAAAGCATGCGCCAGCGCATGATTCACGCCGACCGACGCGTTGGCAAACGCCATCGCCGCAATGCAGGCGGCATTGTGCATCATGCAGCGCGCCTCTTCGTCGCGGGGATGCTCATAAGCGATGGGCAGGTACTTGAAGGCCATCCGAATCGCCTGCATGGCGTTGCAGTCGGTATAGGACGAAGCGTAGGTGGAAACTGCAGCTTCCAATGCATGGGTCAGGCAGTCGATGCCAGTATCGGCGGTAAGACCCTTCGGCATAGACATAACAAATTGCGGATCGACAATGGCCACATCCGGGGTCAGCGAGTAGTCGGCCAGGGTCACCTTGCGCCCGCGCTCTTTGTCGGTCAGGACGGCAAAGGGAGTCACTTCGCTTCCCGTTCCGCTGGTAGTGGAGATGGCAATCAGCCGCACCCGATTAACTTTCTCGATCGGGTACTGGATCACGCGCTTCCGCAGATCGAGGAAAGGCGCGGCCAGCTCTTCCAGGTCCGCTTCCGGTGACTCGTACTTGAGTTTCATGATCTTAGCCGCATCGATCACCGACCCGCCGCCGAGCGCGATGATCTGGTCCGCCTTGTAGAAATTGAGTGCCTCTACGCCCTGCATGATCACCTTGACCTCAGGCTCTGCATCGGGAATAACCGAGACGTGGACGCGGGTTCCCTCCGGAATATTGCGCCGGACAAGGTCAACGTGCCCGATCTGTTCCATCGAGGGATTCGTGACGATGATGGTGGACCGCGATAGGAACTGGCGAACATTCTCCACCGCGTTCAGGTTGAAATAAATCTGGTTGGGAACTCGGAACCACATATGTGCTTGGGTCCTCCGAGCCACACGCTTGATATTGAGGTAGTGATAAATATTTACGTTGTCGGTGGTGCTGTTGCCGCCGCCGGTGCCACATCCGAAGGAGAAGGTGGGCACCAGATCGTTGTAAACCGCTCCCAGCGCTCCGATTGAGCCGGGCGAGTTCACAATGATCCGCCCTGCGTTCATGACCTCACCGAACTTGCGGATGACCTCATCGTTGCGCGAGAAAACGACCGCCGTATGCCCAAGCCCACCGGCATGATTTACATCGATGCATACCTTGAGAGCCTCATCGACGGATTTCGCACGATAGACCGCGAGCACTGGGAACAGCTTCTCCACCGACAGGGGATATTCACGACCGACGCCTTGAATCGGCGCAATCAGGAGTTTGGTGCCCGGCTTCACGGAAAGACCGATAAGACGGGCGATATCGGTGGCCTTCTGCCCGACTGCCATGGGTTGCATACAACCAGTCTTGGGATCGATCACCGTGCGCGCCAGCAGTTCCGTCTCTTTCTCATTGCAGATGTGCGTGCCCAGTTCGGCAAATTTCTTCAGCACGACGTCGTAAATCTCATCGTCGATGACTACCGTTTGCTCGGAGGCGCAGATGGTTCCGTTATCAAAGGTCTTGGAGACGATGATGTCCACCACGGCCGTACTCACGTCTGCGGTTTTTTCCAAGTAAACCGGTGTGTTGCCGGGTCCTACACCCAGGGCAGGTTTGCCGGAGCTATAGGCGGCTTTGACTGCGCCTGGCCCGCCGGTGGCATCGATCAGGCCCACGTCTTTGTGTCGCATCAGGTAGGCGTTGTCCTGCAGGGTGTGCGATTCCAGGCAAGAAAAGACCCCTTCGGGCGCGCCATGCTTCAGCGCGCTCTCATACATGATCTTCACAGCCTCGGAGCAACAACGCCAGGCGTTTGGATGGGGGCTGAAAATGACCGCGTTGCGCGTCTTGATGGCCATGATGCATTTGAAGAGCACCGTGGACGTGGGGTTCGTAATCGGCGTGAGCGAGAAGATGACCCCGATCGGGTCAGCGACCTCCACGAGATTGCGCTCCGGAAACTCGCGGATGATGCCAACCGTGCGTTTATCCTTTATATAGTTGTAGGTAAACTCGGTGGCGCACATGTTCTTGAGGACTTTGTCCTCCATGACTCCGAGCTTGGTTTCCTCAACCGCTAGGCGGGCGAGATGTTGAGCTTGTTCCAGGCCAGCCAGGACCATCGCCTTGACGATGCGATCAACATCCTCTTGGGTGTATTGGGTAAAGACGGCAGCGGCAGTTCTGGCTTGACTGACTAGTCCCTCCAGATAGCGAATCCGTTCTTCACTGAGGCTCTCTGCGGGAAGTGGGATCTGAACCCTCTCGGGTGCTACTTCGCTCGTGGTCATTGCTGTCCCCTTTTACGATCTGTCGCCGCTTGCTGGTGAAGAACACGCTCACTTTCCCCCACTTCTCATGACCATCTCAAGGGACTGTGACGACAGTCGTTCTGATCGCTGGTAAACGTCCGTAGCTTCTAGGCGTAGTCGATCGGATGCTTGGTCAGCCAATGCTCGTCCCGCACCCTGCCGATGTTTCTAAAAGCACTGCCAGCGACACTCGCAGTTAAAAGGCGGCTTCGCCAGGCGACGCCTGCACCTAGGCCGATGACACCGCCCAGCAAACCGTACACTAATGTTCTTGTGATGGATTTATCCCGATACCCAGAATAGCTGCCCAACACGCCGATGCACGCCCCAAGTGCGGCGGGCTTCAAGGCGCTTCGAACTGACTCGCTAAGAAACGGGGTAAGAGATTTCCCGTTTAGAAATGCTTCTTCGCCCGAACGCGCTCCCTCTATTCCGGAATCCAGGAGCTTTCGTCCATAGTCGGCGTTTGATTTCGACCAGTTGTATAAGTCCATTTGGATTTCCTTCAGGGTCCATGGTCACTACATCACCTAGCGCGGGTTGAGTCCGTAGCGTAGGTCACAGTTCGCTGTGACGGCGTCACATTTCGTTGTGATGTAGCGCAGTTAGCAACGTGCGTTGGAAGACTTTCTTGTGTTCGGTGCAGGAAAAATGCGCTAACTCTTCAACCCAGCCGAGACAGGTCGGAGAGGCACAGTATTGAACAGTTCGCACTTATAGCGCAAAAACGCCAACGTGCCTTGCCAGGAGACAAGAACACGTTGGCGCACTACCTTAGGTTTCACTCTTCATCGGTGCGGGGCGAAGCGACAGAAATGCGCGCCACTTCAAAACCGCATCCTTAGGTTATTTAGGCCGCAGCCGCAGCCGCATGCTTCTTTGGCGACCGCTTTGCGCGATGATGGACCTTGGGCGTGGGTTTGTGATTACCGCCCCGCCTTGCCATGACGTCCATCAATTCCTTTTGGGCATCGACATAGCTTTTCACGCCTTCCCGCGTCAACTCTGCCAACGGCAGGAAGGGAAATGGCCGCAAGAGTTCCAGAGTCTTGCCTGCGGTCTTCACGCCGGCGTTCATCTGTCGCCCGGCTACATCCACCAGCTTTCTTTGCGCTTCGATGAATGACTCCGTGGTTTGACGCGCCAGTTGCGCCAACTCGGTCTTCTTGAGTTTCTTGACGCCATTGGTGTGCTTGCCGCCGGTGGCTTTGGCTGTCTCCTCGGCGATGACGTCCATGAAGTGTTTCTGGGTTTTTACAAAGTGCTCCATCGCCTCTTGGGCTAGCGCCACCAGGTGCTCGCCCTGGTATGGTTTTCCTGTCTTTACGGCTTCCACCCAGGTATGAGTTTGCTTGCCGGCAATTTTCAGGAACTCCTGCTGCATTTGGACGAAAGTGTCCACGCTGCGCCGCAGCAGGTCGGTAACCGCTTCCGCCGCCGGCCAGTCGCCGACTCGTTCCTTCACACCGTTCATCAGGATTTCGTTCTGTTTTTGCCCCAGTTCGAGCAGGACCTTCTGCCCCTCAATGAAGTTTGCCATTCCCTCGGCCGTGACTTCGCTCAGAATCGCAGTCGGGGAATGATTGGGGTCGGACAGTTGTTGGCGCACAGAGTGCATCAGGCTTGCATTCTGCCGCATGGCGAGGTCCACCAGAATCCGTTGCGTGGCAAAGAAACTCTGGACCCCCTGCTGCGCCCAGCCTGACAGAAGATTAACAAATGAGGACTCCCGGGTATGAGTATGGGAGGATTGAGACTTTACAGTTGTTGGCATTTTGATACCTCCGGAATGCTGCGCTGCAGCATCAACTAGACTATACGATCTTGCGGTTTTTGTGTCAATATGTATTTATCCTGTGTGCATGGCAGCATAGCAGGATCAAAATGAAGCCGGATCCCGTCCTCATCAAGAAATACGGAAATCGCAGGTTGTACGACTCCTCCAACAGCCAATATGTGAATCTCGACGATATTGCGCGCTTCGTTCGGGAAGGCAAGCCAGTCCAGGTAGTCGATGCGAAAACGGGCCAGGACCTGACCCGGGTCACCCTGACACAAATCATCACCGAGGATGCCAAGGAAAAACAGACGGGCCTGCCGCTGGAGCTGCTGCGCCAACTTATCGTTGCCTCCGACGAGGTACGGCAGGAATTCGTCATGTGGTATTTGAAATCCGCCTTTGATACTTATCAGAAGGTGCAGGACGCGGTGCAGGGCCGGCTGGGCGAGGTCCAGTCTGCCATTCTGTCGCCGGTGGACATGATGAAGAAGTTCCTGGGCGCGTCGGCGCCATCCTCACCCCGAGCCCAGGCCGAGCCGGAACTCGACGCGCTGCGCCAGCGAGTCGCGGAGCTGGAGGCCCGGCTAGAAAAACCTGCTCGAGCAAAACGAAGCTCGCGCCGGAAGCAAAAGGGCAGGGTATAATTCGCAGTGGCAACTTTCCCCCGCTGCGCCCTATGGCGCAAGGTGTGAAAATGCCGGACAAGCCCAGGACGAATTTGCGACGCAAACGGAAGAAGACCACAGGGACATTGAAGACGCGGGGTCGGACGACCTCTCACCGGGCCGATTTAGAAGCCGACATCTCACCTTGGACCGAAGCGCTGTTTGCAGCTGAGGTTCTCTTCTTACACGCAACTCCTGTTTATTACGGCTTCGGCGTACCTCGCGGCGACGGTTCCGCGGTGGTCATTATTCCGGGTTTTCTTGGTACCGATCTTTATTTGATGGAACTGCATGGCTGGCTGGAGCGCATAGGATACCGTCCCTACTTTTCCGGCATCGGAATCAATGCCGAGTGCCCCAATCTGCTGGTCCAGCGCCATCTGAACCAAACCATAGAAAAGGCCCTGATGGACACTGAACGGAAAATTCACCTGATCGGACACAGCCTTGGAGGGGTGATCGCACGCGCGGTAGCGGGACAGAGGCCAGGAGACGTTGCTTCGGTAATCACGCTGGCTGCGCCATTTCGCTCCATCTCTACCAGTCGAACTATTCTCCACGCTACCGAGGCCATTCGCCAGCGAATCCAGCAGGAGCATGGCCGGAAAGTAATGCCCGACTGCTACACCGGGCTCTGTACGTGCAATTTTGTGGACTCGTTGAAGCGCGACGTTCCGGATTCGATGTTCGAGACCGCGATTTACACGCGCGATGACGGCATTGTGGATTGGCGCTATTGCATGACCAGGAATCCGGAAGCCGACTTTGAAGTACCGGGCACTCACATCGGAATGGCATTTAATCCTTCGGTTTATACCATCGTTGCCGACCGACTGGCGAAGGCGCAGTCCTCCGAATAAGTTTGGATCGTGTAGGCGACGGCCGCCCTCGCGAGTCTGCAGGTTTTGCCGAAGCCCCGAGCGAAGCCGAGGGGGAAGTCGAAGGGTACAAGCCGAGCGCAGCCCCGCAGCTGGCTGTGCCACGGCTGTTTGCTACCGGCCCACCATCTCCAACACCGCCCCGTTACTCGTTTCTAGCGCTTCAACTGTCCTGCCCCGCCGCTCCAGGCGTAGTACCGCTCTCGCCAGGCTGTTGTTCGTGACTTCAAAGCTGCCCCGGCAATTGGTTTTCAAGTAGGGCAAACGATGGATGCTCGGCCCGGCGCCATCGATGGCTGCTTCCAATCGAAATCCACTCTTTGTGGAACAATGAAAATTCCACCCCAACGCATCTGGATCTCTTCCGATCTCCTGCAGATTCCGGAATTCGTACTCCTCTCCCTGGTGCCACAACACCGCTTTGCGAAAAACCAACCCGAATGGCATTTCGTATATCAATGCCTCCAGCGTGCTCGGACGTGAATCGGATCGGGGAAAATGCGCATGTGTCCAAGTCCAGAAGTTGCGATGGCGGTATCCACAGTTGTGTCCTTGCACTCCGAAGCCCAAAGGATCCCCTTCAAAACTCCTGCCATCGAGCGTGATCTGGCCGGAAAAAAGCGCGTCGGAATGCGGCGTTCGCGAGAATCCAATCCAGCCCTTGTCGCTCAGCGTGACGCGAAATGTCGAACGATAGCGGATGTCCCATGAAAGCGCGTGCCCCCCAACATCCAACGTTCCTCGACAGGAGCTCTCGCCAATTTCATTGTTGCCGATTTGGAGGTGGAATGGATTTTGCCCTCTGGCGCTGAGGTCCAACCCTTCCAGTGGAAACCCTTGAATGAAGCTTTGCGGCTTTTCATCCCGCGGAAACCACGTGGCCCACACCTGCGCGGGCATTCCGCGCAGGTCGTCTGCGCATCCGCGCCGGCCGGGGTTCATCAGCAAATATCGGAACCACCACGCCCCGCTGCCGTCCGCCAGTCCCAGGCGAACAAACCAGACTTCGTAACGGCGCCGGGCAGAGAGGGATGAATAGAGTTCGTTCAGCGTCTGCACAGACTCATTTTACCGATTCAGATTCCTGCTGAGACACGGAAGAGCGCGATATGGAAAGGTGAATGGTAATCGCTCCAATGCGGGGAGTTTTTCCGCATTGGAGCGTTAGAGATGGTCCCGGCTTCGAAAAGAGATCCCTCGCCCCCGTTTGGCAAAAGGGAGGGAAGTCTGGGGGCGAGGGTCCATAGATGCTACGGCAAGTAGTAGCGGAAAGACGTATAGAATATGTTGTCGACTGCGTGTGGCGAGACCGAGGTGACGGGCGTCGTCGAAGTGTTGGTGCCCGCGTATGCATTTCGGCTTACGTAGGAATACTGCGGACCAAACTGAAATCGGCCCTTGGGGCCGTTGTAGGGTTTGATCCAGAAGCCGAACGTACCCTCGATGACGCTTTGGGTTTGGCCACTACAGCTACCAACCGCGCCAAAATTGTAGCCGCTCGGGCTCGACGCCGAGGGCAAGGTTTCGGTGTAGCATCCCCCGTCAGCGTAGGCTGACGTTCCTGGGACCACTCCGGTCGATCCGTACCCCACCGTCTTGCCGGTACCAAGGGTGTCAACTGCATAGTGGTGTCCCACATAGTCCTCGCCGCCATAGAAGTACACATCCAATTTGGGATAGTGAAATTCAAGACTGGCCAGACCCTGATAGGTGCGCAGCGGAACCAGCCTGCCATAGGGATCGACGGTGGCGTCGGGCAAACCCGACGCGGCGTACCGGCCTAGACCGTTTCCGTAGAGGGCGTGAACGCCGAAATCGACGTGCTTATTCATGACGGAGAAACGAGCGTTCCCTCCCACTCCACCGCCGTTCTTGGAGTAGTTATAGGCTCCCACCACGGAATTTTCGATGGCACCGCCGGCTCCGGTATCGCACAACGTTGGGGCTTGCGTCCCTACCGCACAAGGGTAAACGCGGTCGCGGAACCGGCTGAAGACGCCGAACACTTCATAGTGACCGAAACCGGGTTCAGCGGCCGCCTTGACGATGATGTCCGGCATTGCGTTGAAGGCATAGTTGGACGCGTTGGTACAGACAGTGACAGGGGCGCCGGCGGAGTTGAGAGTGGTAGTGCAAGCAGTGACAGCGGGATCGTACAGTCCGGCGCCCACGCCGTTGCTGCCTAAGGCGAAGTTCGCGTTAGCGTTGGTTGCCGTGAAGGTAGTTTGAGGATTCTCCAACGAGGCGGCCAGCCAAAGGTGATTGTTGAAGTTCTTGATCGCGCGGAAGCCCCACTGCCGAGCAAAACTGAAGCCGACATTATAGTTCGGGTCAATGGTCATAGGCCTGGCTGTACTCAGGTTGTCGATTCCCTTCCTGTTCTCAGTCAACAGGGTCCACATTTGACCGCCCGTGAAGGTCCAGCCGTTGTTGAGGGCAGCCGCGGCCCAAGCCTGCCTTTGACGCAGGGTGTAGCTGTTGGTCTGGTTGTTGTTTGAAGTAGTGCCAGACGAGAGAAAGTCAGCCTCGTAATAGCCGCTCAGCTTGACGTCGCTGATCTTGCCCTCAGCCAGCATGGTGATCTGCGACTGGCGGCCAGAACCATAGAATTCGGAAACCGCGTTCGCACCGCTTCCGGGCATAAAAATACTGTTAAAGGCAGTAGCATCTCCGCCCGTTGCGCGATTGCGATACACCGATTCACCCGCCAGGAAGCCGCCAGGAGTGATCGTGATTCCCTTGTAGCGGATGGCGACCGGGTTCTCCAACTCAGCTTTTATGCTCTTCTGCGTCTCCTGCAGAGTCAGCGCGGAGTTCGTGGCGGTGGTCTTCAAGTCGGTGACGTCACTTCTGAGCGCCATAACCGTCTGGCCTTGTTCTGCCGTTTGAGCCGCCACCGTGTCCGCCTTAGTCTGCGCTTGCGTGGCCACAGCCTGGCTCTGATCGAGCCGCTGTTCTAATTGCTGAATCTTTTGATCTCGGCCTTGAACCAGGTCGGTCAATTGCTTGATCTGCTGCTGCTGAGCGTCGATTGCCTGCTTCATCTCGCTGAGCTGATCTGAAACACTCGGCCCAGTTTTCTTGGCGACCATTTTTTTCTTGGCGCTCTTCGACGTCGCAGGCGCTGTCTCTTGCTGGGCCTGCGCCGCAATTACGCTCCCCGCGAGCGCCATCGACAGCACCACAGCCATAGTTCGTTTCATTGTTTTCGTCTCCTGAGAAATAGGCGTTGTTAATAGCAGACGAACCGGTGAAGCAAAGCACTTTTTCAGCTCATCGTGCATTTTTGGTGACCTGCCAGCCTAGTCCGCCGTTTGTTAATAATTGATTACAATTTGTTGAATATTCGGTGAATCGAACCTGATGCCGTAGCCTGTTGGCCTTCGCTCAGGAACAACGCCAGCACATCAGATTGTCTTTCGGTTGGAAACTGCTTAAGAAATGTTTAAATCTGGAAGCTTTGGAATTCTGTGGCAAGAACGATAGAACGAAACAGATTTTCGGGACTCCGTGTCATCGGACGTTTTCGCCACTTGGAAAGGTTTGCCTTCACCGTTGCCGGCGGTTACCAGATCTCAGCGACTCACTTCCACACAAGTAATCACAACGCCTCTGTCGGCCTGATTCCCGTTCTGGATCACGAGCTTCTGGCGCTAACATCGGCTCGCAAGCAAGTTCAACGGGATATTCAGAATGCGACCGTCGTCTGGCATGGTGGCAAGAGGCGAGCCCTACATTACAAAACAGGCCCGCTGATTCCAAAGTACTTAGGTCCACAAACCATTGATTTAAGCTCCTCAAAGGGGCAGTTTTGCGGCGTTTTCCGACGAAGTCGCGGTATTTTTTCCCTCCCGCAAACCCATCTTGTCCCAAGTTGTCCCCAAAACCAATCGGATCGCCCGGAATTGCCTTAGATATTTTGCTGTGCAGGACAAACACAATCGGCCAAACCAGAGAGACGAAGGGAGTTATCCAGAACTTGGTTGTGTGCGATGGGCCCAGACCGAAAGGACCTTGCTCGATCTCAGCCACGGAATGCCGAGTGTAAGTAACCACCCCACGGTGACCGCTGTGACCTGTAAGTTGGTTACGACTTGTTCTAATATGGGAAGAATTAACGTGCAATATAACTGTGGTGACGATCTAAATACGTACGAATAGCTAATAGGGAGTTAGATGAAACGTGTTCTGCTGTTGCTCGCTGTTCTTGCACTCGCGGGTCCCGCTTTCGCCGATTCAATCGGTTACCTCAACGGCGCACCATCGAGCTATATCGCCCGGTTTGCCAACAGTGGCTCTGGACCAACCCACGTTCTCTTCAACTCGCAGACCAACATGTTGAGGGCGAGGTACACCGGAACCGACAACGGCCTGCAGATCACGAATGGCTACTACGTGCAGAAACTCAACCTCAGCTACGCAGGTGCAGGATATGTCAGGACGGGCAAGGGTGGCGGCATGACCGCGCCAGAGCCGGAAACCCTGAGCCTGTTAGGCACTGGTTTGGTTTTTATGGGTGGAGTGGTGCGGCGAAAACTGTAGATGGGATGATCTTCTCGCGTTTTATGAGGTCAGATGGTGGATCCCTTGCTTGGGAACATAACTCGGGGAAGGGGATCGCCAAGTCAATGCCGGGTGTGGGAGCGCGGTGACGGACTAATCTGGGATGAGTTGTTTTTCTCTCTACTCAATCAGTCTTCAACGTCCGCCAGCGGGCTTCTCGTTTCCATTTCCCCGACAAGGGATGGCGCAATCCGACCGGAGGTAGCAGCTCCATGAATACAAAGGTTGTCATTGAGAAAAGAGATTTGCACGGGTCGACCCCGTACGCGTTTCCACAGAAGGTCGCGGCCGTTTACCTTGACGGCGACGAATTCCGCGTCTACGCTCCACCCAAGGCGGTCGGGGACGCACTGGAGTGGGTGGAGCACTTCCGCGTTCACCAACCAAACCCCGAAAGCGTCAATTCCGAAATTGCGGCTGAAGGTGCCTATCACACTCTTGCTATCCAACTGTTAAAGGAAGAGTTGGAAAAGATGAAACACGAAGCCCGGAGACCGGTGGGTCTAAATCCGGGCGGACTCTATTACGACGCCCAGATTTGCGTGCAGGGGCACGTTCGGAGTTCGGAGGGTTATTTTGAGAGAGGAGAGCGTTGTACGAAATGCGGCGCGGCATGCATCGACGAATGCCAGTACTGCAAGGCTCCAATTAGAGGGCGGTTGGCACATTCTCCTGTGCAACACTACGACCTCCCATTCTTTTGTCATGCCCCCGAATGTGGACTTGCCTACCCGTGGATGCAGGATAACCTGGAGACCGCCCGTGAACTGCTCTACGACATTGAAGACCTTTTGCCCGATGAGCGTGACGAATTGTGGGACTTGCTGAGGTTTGTCATGTCCGACCCCAAGTCTGATTGGGCCCCGGCGAAAACGAAACTCATCGCTATCAAGCTGTCAAAAGTGAGCAAAGCGTCGCGGGACGTTTTGTTAGATTTCACCACGAAGGTTGCGGCTGCGGTGATAAAGTCAAAATTCTGAGATTCGAAGGCCCGCGCACCCAACCCAGTCCGGCAGCAGCAAATGGAGGCCGCAGTGCGCCCTACTTGCGCCGCCGATCTTCCGGGCCTTCCCGAGACGAAGCGTGCAACTCACGTACACCGCGAAAACGGCGCACCCTAACCAACTGGAAACAAAGTGACGATGAAATGGTGGAGGCGGCGGGAGTCGAAC
>Ga0074044_10000126_pt1 | contig 76397 bp, 61 predicted proteins | sample BogForMeECP23OM1_FD_94443 | JGI IMG/M metagenome (GOLD analysis project Ga0074044, IMG submission 94443) | Bog forest soil microbial communities from Calvert Island, British Columbia, Canada - Bog Forest MetaG ECP23OM1 | ecosystem: Environmental > Terrestrial > Soil > Wetlands ...
CCTCGGCATTCTGAAATTCCTGGCGTTCGAACAAGTCTTCAAGAATTCGCTCACCACGCTGCCCATGGGCGGCGGCAAGGGCGGTTCGGATTTCGACCCCAAGGGCAAGAGCGACAACGAAGTGATGCGCTTCTGCCAGAGCTTCATGACCGAGCTCTGCCGTCACATTGGCCCTGACACGGACGTTCCCGCCGGCGACATCGGCGTGGGCGGACGTGAAATCGGCTTCATGTTCGGCCAATACAAACGGCTGCGGAACGAATTCACTGGCGTTCTCACCGGCAAGGGCCTGGCTTGGGGCGGCTCGCTGATTCGTCCCGAGGCCACCGGCTACGGCTGCGTGTACTTCGCCCAGGAAATGCTGAAGACCCGCAAAGACAAGCTGGAAGGCAAAATCTGTCTCGTCTCCGGCAGCGGCAACGTCTCGCAGTACACCGTCGAGAAGCTGCTGGATCTGGGCGCGAAGCCGGTTACCCTGTCCGATTCCGACGGCGCCATCTATGATGCCGACGGCATCGACCGCGACAAGCTCGCCTTTGTCATGGAGCTGAAGAATAACCGCCGCGGCCGCATCCAGGAGTACACGAGCAAATTCAAGAAGGCCATCTACAGCGCCACCGACAAGAAGCTCGACCACAACTGGCTGTGGAACATCAAGGCCGACTGCGCCTTCCCGAGCGCCACTCAGAATGAGATCAACGCGAAAGACGCGGCGAACCTCATCAAGAACGGCGTGAAGGTCGTGAGCGAGGGAGCGAACATGCCAAGCACCCTCGAAGCCACCAAGGCGTTCCTCGACGCCAAAGTCCTCTACGGACCGGCCAAGGCCGCCAATGCCGGCGGCGTTGCCACCTCCGGATTGGAAATGGCGCAGAACAGTATGCGCATCTCCTGGACCCGTGAAGAAGTCGATGATCGTTTGCACAAGATCATGATTGCCATCCACCAGAACTGCTACGAAACGGCCGAGAAGTACGGCACGCCCGGCAACCTGGTGAACGGCGCCAATATCGCGGGCTTCCTGAAGGTCGCAAATTCCATGCTGGATCAGGGCCTGGTGTAAGCAGATCGTTTCTCCTTACTCGGGATTGTAATCCCGAGCGAAGCGAGGGATCTGCAGTTTGACCGAGCACGGAAGCAAGGCGGGAGGGAGGAATCCCTCCCGCTTTTTCATGCGCGGAAAACTCGTGTGGTGACGGGGCTTTGCCCCGTCTCAGACTGCCGAACAACCCTGTTGACCATGGTTTTGGGAAGCCCGGCAGGGCTTCACACCCTGCGGAAACTCCGCGCCTGCCCCACCCCCTGTCATCCTGAGCGGAGCCAGGTCATGCGCGAGGCGCATGGCTTTTGGCGTAGTCGAAGGACCCCTACACCCTCTCGATCTCAGATGCGCCTCAGCCGCCCCCATAGCCCCTCGCCGGACCGGCCTCCGCCCAAGGAAGTAAGCGCGGAAACTGCGCGGGGAATTCTTTAGATCAGAACTCTGGATTTCATGAAGCGCAAGCAAATGTTAGTGTTCACTGAGCGTGAAGCTCACCGTGACCTGCGTTTCCGCCTCCACCGCATTTCCGTTCAGCAAGTACGGCCGGTATTTCCATTGCCTCACCGCATCCAGGGCGGCTGGAGCCAGCATTGGATGACCCGACACAAGTTCGAGGCTTATGACGTCGCCCGTCTGGCTAATCACCGCCTTCATCACTACGGAACCCTGGATCCTCGCATCTCGCGCCAATGGCGGATAAATTGGTGGCACCTTGCTAACGAGGAGCCCCGTAGCGACGCCCTGAGAAATGCGGATTCGTCCCGCAAGCTGCGGTGTTCCGGAAGCAGGGTTCCTCGGAGTAGCTGCGCTGCCGCGAGGCAAGGGGGTAGCAACCTTCTCCTCTACGACCTCGCCGCTGACCATGCAGGTCGCCGCCTTCCCATCGGCAGACGCGCGCACCGTGCCACTCTCGTCCGAACAGAACGCGCGTTGACCCGAGCCCGGCGCTTCCGGCTCAGCCACGACGCGGTAGTGAGACGTATCGCACTCCGAAATGGCGAAGGTATAGCCGTTTTTCTTGCCGCCGGCTAATTGCGAATCATAAAGGTAGCCACGCTTTGTGGCGCCCGCTTCTTTGCCAGTGCTTCCGAGAGTAGAAAGCGTGCACGCAAAGCCGCCTTGTGCAGTTTGATATGACTTCTCGGCAGCGGCCACCGCGCGCACCGACCAGAGCGCCGTCTGTTCATTCTGACGGAACTGACGTTCTTCCAAACCCTTCAGGAAAGCCGGATCGGCCAGGGGAAACCGCACCGTCGCGCGAACTTCATTCAAGCGCCAGACTTCGGATTCCATCTTCATTAAAAAGTTGAAGCGAAGAATGAAGGGAAGAAGAGTTTCCTCTTTTCCGCCGCTAATCATGTGCAGGGCGAGCTCAATCTGATCCTCGTCGCCAACAAGGTCGTCCCGTTCGACTGTGATGTACATTCTTTCGTAATTTCCGCCGGCGGGTTCTTTGGCAGTCAAAAAGGTCGAGCCGGTGTCGAAGGTTTCCATCTTCATTCCGCCCTTGGATTGCGCTGCCAGCATGGAGAATACCCCTGGAGCACTCTGACCATTCGCTCCCCCGAGTTTCTCGTAAGTTTGGCGAGTGGCATCGGAAAGATGTTTTTCGAGATGGCCCGGTGCTTGACCAAAAAACATTTCGATCAGTGCCTGGCGCGCAGTCTGCGGAGGAGCCGACTGCGAGGGCGCGGTTTGTGCACCCACCGAAGATGAGGCCGCGATAGCGAGCGCAAAGGCAATACCAGATAATGGGCGCATTTCAGGTCCCCCCAGAATCTAAGGAGTGAGCTTAACAGAATAGGTAGGTGGGCCACATTAACGGTGAAGTATGACGCGTGTTTGTCTCTGAACATTGACCGAAATAACTGGGGGTGCGCCCTTCTCGCGCTTTTCGAGAAGTGGCCTGCCGAACCGCCGACACCGTTCGACTCCGCTTTACGCGCCCGCGGTCGGATCTTCATTATTAAGCACCTCCCACTCATTCATCACCTCCAGCCAGTGAGCACCATCACAGACATTCCACACGCCATGCCCGAAAATGAAGGTCTGATTGGCCAAGGCAAAGGTGCGTCCGTCTCCAGAGACGGACTTCGATGCCGAACAGAAAGGCCATTGCAAGCGCTCTTTGACAACCCAAATGACACTTCACCCCACTCCCGATTAGGGACCAAGGCGAAGCATTTCGCCGCCGAGCTGAGGCGATTAGCGGGCGTCAGCCCGCTGCCGAAATCCTGAGCCGGAGCGACGGATCTCGTAACTCCTTATTTGTGAATACTTTACATATAAGTCATTATTCCTGAATATTTTGCAGCTAACCGTATGATTCTAATGGGTCAAGAAAGTAGGGGGAGGGGGGGGGACCCCTGGCAATCTTTGCCAACTACGTAATTGGCGGGTGGACGATGGCTGCAACCGCTCTCCGCTACCGCGCCCGCGCCAGCACCAGCGTGACATCGTCGGGCTGTTCGTTGTCGCCGATCCAGTCGGCCACGGCGGCGGCGACAATTTCGGTGATGCGCTCCAGCGGCAAATGGCGATTCGCGCGCACCAGTTCGATCAGTCGCTCCTCGCCGAACTCTCCATAATCGTTTTCCGGTTCGGTCACGCCGTCACTGTAAGCGACCAGCACATCGCCGGGGCGAAGTTGTACCGTCGCTTCCGGAAAACTCAAATTGTCGAAGAGGCCGACCACGGTTCCGCCGCAGCTCAGCAGTTGCGACGACCCATCTTCGGAAATCAGGATGGGCGGCAGGTGACCGCCGTTCGTGTACGTGAACCGGCGCGTCGCTCCGTCATAGATTCCCAAAAACAAAGTCGCGTACTTTGCCTCCGGGGTGCTTTCGTAAAGCTGATGGTTCAGCAGCGTCAGCAGCGTCGCCGGAGACGCTTCCGTCCCTCCCGACTCCGAAGCCAGCATTAACCCCGAGCCTCCCGCGGCACCGACGGTAGCCGGTTCACGCAGCGTTAGTTCGCTAAGCAGGGATCTGTCTTCGATGCTGTAGGCCCGCACCGCCGCGTAGATTGTCGCCATCAGCAGCGCCGCCGAAATTCCTTTGCCGCTGATGTCGCCAACCGCCAGCATCAGCCGGTCGGAATTCAGCGCGAGAAAATCGTAGTAGTCCCCGCTCACCGTCCGCGCCGGACGGCAGAACCCATGCACTTCCAGCGTCTCCAGTTGCGTGATCAACTTGGGATAAAGCTGCGCCTGCACTTCCTGCGCAATCGCCAATTCGCCTTCCAGGCGCTGCTTTTCCTTCTGCTCCTGTACCAGTTTCTCGATCGATGTGGTCATCGAGTTGAAGGAGTTGGCCAGCGTTGCCAGTTGGTCGCTCGACTGCACCGTGATGCGGTGGCTGAAGTCGGCACGATTGACGTGCTTGGTGCCTTCGTAGAGTTGGTCCACCGCCGAGGTGATGGTGCGCGCCAGTTTGGTTCCCACGAACAGCGCCAGAAACCAGATGATCGCGAACACAAACATGATCGACAGCAAAATGTATTCCAGGCCCTTGGCGTAATCTCCCAGCGCCGCAAAAAGTCTCGCATAGAGCACCGAGGGCCGCGTCTCGACCTCCGCCAGCGCTCCATCGCGCTGTCGTTCTCCCCTGGCCCAATCCACCACCTGCAACGGGATCGGAAAACCGATCTGACGATCGAACGCGCCGCTGGCTGGAGGAATCGCTCCCGCAGAAAAAACCTGCTGCCGTTGTTTTCCGTCATCGAATGCAAGGAAGGGCTCCGAGGAGTTCTGCTGCGGAGGAGCGGCCGAGTTCGCCGTCGCACTCTCGTTTCCATAGACCGCAATCCGGCCGATGTCCGCCGCGATCTTCTCGACGAACTCCTTGTCGAGCGGCTCACTCAGGATCACGCGCAAAGCTTCCGGTTCAGCCGCGAGCACGGTCGCCGTACGCAGATAGAGTGTGCCGTGGTCGCGCACGATGTCGCCGAAATCCCCGGTGATAAACGACGGAGAGTCAAAGCCAGCCGCGCCCTCCGGACCCGAGCAGTAAGGCTGCGGCTGGTTGCGGTACCAAGCGCACACCTGCCGCCGCGCCCACTCCGGACGACGCGGCCTGGTCCGGCCGAGCATTCCCGCGTCCAGCTTTCCACCGCCCGAAATTTGCGTCGCCAGGTGATTGGCGATGGCTCGGTTGGCTGCCTCCATGCTGCGCAGGTGAGTTGTGATGTCGGAAGTTACGACAAAGCCGGCGAACTGCCAGGCAAGAAGATAGAGCGTGATCAGCGAAATCATCCCCAGGAGAAAAACCGGAATCACGCCAGTAAAAACATAGGTAACGAGCAACCGGTTCCGCAGCCGCCACAGGAGTTGCGAGCGCAGCCAGCGGAACCCGGCAACCGCGAGCAACACAATTGCCAGCGCGCTGAGAAAAATTACCCAGCCCGTCAGGCTCGCCGATGTTGCTGGGCTCGCACGCCGCGTTAGCCATTGCACCGCGAACAGAAGCAGGTCGAGAGCCAGCGCGTAGAGCGCCGCCCACGCGATCCAGCTCTGCGGCCAGAGCCCTTTGTCGCGCAGCTTGCTCTCGAGTTCCAGAGAAATCAGTCTCATCCGCTCGCCTGATTCGCCGCCTGATTATAGGACGTCGCGCCTGCCCTCATATCTCAGGCGTCATATCTCAGGATAGATGTCGAAAAAGGCCGCGAGACTCGCCTTGAGCTGCTTCTCGATCTCGTCTTTGCCGCCCTCGAGAATGTGCATGGCGACGTGCGCATCCCGCCCATTCTTCAGTTTGACGGTCGCCGCACCAACCTCCGCGACCTCATCGGAAGGCAGCAGACGCAGACCGTACACCAGTATGAGGTTTGCCATCCCACGATTGTAGGCCAGAGAAAGTAAGCTGGGAAACTTCAGACTGGGAAGGTGTCAGGTCGCAGGTGCCAGGTGTCAGGAAAATCAGCCGCGGTCTTCGTTTTGGTTTTTCCTGACACCTGACACCTGACACCTGACTCTAGCCCGGCGGCCAGTGCAGCGAGCGCCCGCCGATCAGGTGCACATGCAGATGAAAAACCGATTGCCCCGCGCGCGGGCCCACATTCAGCACGGTACGGTAGCCATCTTCAATCGACCGCTCGCGCGCAATCTGCGCGGCCGCCAGATGGCAGCGACCTATCAGATCCGCGTCCTCTGCCGCGGCTTCCTTCAAGCCGGAAATATGTTTCTTCGGGATGACCAGCACGTGGGTCGGGCCTTGTGGGTTCAGATCTTCAAAGGCAAATGTGTGCTCGTCTTCGTAAACTTTTTTGGATGGCACTTCTCCGCTAATGATTCGGCAGAATAGACAACCCGCCATAAGTGAGTCTCCCCTTGCCTGGGATTACGATCATCCGGCAAGTCAACACGGAGATAAGTTCTCTATATCTCTGGAAGAAACAATACACCACTACAGCTAACTACGTCTGGGAAGAAAGTTTCAGTCGAGCCGCACCAAAAATACCGATCCCTCCGCCGTCTCCGTCTCGTGGGCCAGAGCTGTCGCGCGCTGGCGGTCGTCGTCCAGCACCCGCACCCGCACCCACCAGTCTCCTACGGGACTCACAAACTTCAAGACTTTGGCCGTCTGGTAACGCTCCTGCAAGTGCCCCGCTAATTCGGCGGCCGCTTTCTGCCCGGTGAAGGAGCCAATCTGAACCGCCCAGCGTCCGCCCGTATCGAGCGACGCAGGCGCCTGCAATACCTCCAGCCGAACTTTGGCAGTGCCCGGCAAGTACACATCCAGCGCCTTGGCGGCGGCCAGGGAAAGATCGACGATACGTCCCACCACGAACGGCCCGCGATCGGTGATCCGCACCAGCGCCGAATGTCCGCTTTTCAAATTCGTGACGCGCACGATCGAGCCCAGCGGCAAAGTGAGATGTGCCGCCGTCATCGCGTGCATGTTATAAACCTCGCCGTTCGATCCGCGCCGGTTGTGATAGGGAGCGCCGTACCAGCTCGCCATCCCGGTTTGTTCAAAGATCGGTTTCGCGCCGGCGGGAACCTCGATCTTCTCGTTTTCGCCCGTCGTTCCCGCAGACGGCGGAGTCGCGGCTGGTTTCTCTTTTTCTTGCGGGAGTGACGGCGGTGGTGGAACCGGCGCCGGCGTCGCTTTGTGACCACAGCCGCTCAGAAGCGCGCTGCCCAGCAATAGAAGAAATAGAAGACATGGCAGCGGGCAGGTCGCCGGCCGCCGCGACGGCCGCCGCGACGGCCGCCGCGTGTTCTCGGGCGGGCAACTGGAAGAGAGGCAGTTCAAGAACCCTTGCGCTGTGTTTCCAGAAAGTCCGCGAACTCGGAGAGCTTTCCCGCCGCCGTTCGCAGCGCCTTCGAAGAATGCGTTCGCACCGCTGGTACAACCTCGTCGTTCAGGTACGTCACCAGTTCCTTCGTCTCTTTTTCCAGAGTCTCGGAGATATTTGCTACCGAGCGGTTGAAGCGCGCGGAAGCCTCCTCCACCTTGCGGTCGAATTCTGTCATACACACCCTGCCGGCTGGGATTAATGTCCACGCGCGTGTCGCGGTTACCAAGCTTCATTATTATCGTGGGCTCCCTCCCGGCGGTCAATTGGCTTTGTGTGGAAGCGGGGCTTTGCCCGCTTGGACTGGGCCCTTCGGCTCCGCTCAGGGCAGGCTCCGCCCCGTCCCCACACCAGCCGAGTCACGATACAATCACGCCATGCGTCCGAGGACAACTGTCGAATCTCCGCCGGTTTCTCTGATTGTGATGCTGACTTTCACGCTGATGTTCGCGCCGGCGTGTACTTTTTATGGCGATCGTCCGGCGCGCGCTTTTTCTGAAGCAACCGGAGGCGAGGGCCTGGAGCGCGTCTTCTGGAAAGATGTGCAAGCTGCGAACTGGGTTGAGGTGGAGCGCGCTCTCGCTTCGAATTACGTGGGCGTAACCCCCGGCGGAACGCTCGATCGCTCCGCCACGCTTGAGCAGTATCGCCGGTGGCAGCTGAAAGACTGTGCCCTCGGCGATCTGAAAACGGAGTTGAACGGAACCACCATCGTGGTGACCTATACGATCACTCTGAACGGTGTCACCTTGAATGGAACCGCCGGCTCGCAACCGCTTCCTTCGGCGCCGCAGCACATGATGACCGTGTGGCAGCAGCAAAAAGCCGGATGGGTGGCCATCGCGCACAGCGTCAGCCAACAATAATGCGCGCATCCAGTTCCATCGCCGTAGAGACGCGGCTCGCCGCGTCTCCAGTTCCACCGACTGGCAAGGATCTCGGCCCTTTCCGGCGCGCTCTCCTCCGCTGGTACGACCAGCATCGGCGCGATCTTCCCTGGCGCGAAACTCGCGATCCCTACTCCATCTGGGTCAGCGAAATCATGCTGCAGCAGACGCGCGTGGCCGCCGTGCTGGAACACTACCGCGTTTTTCTCGAACGCTTCCCCAACGTCGAAGTGCTAGCCGCAGCCTCTGAAGACGCGGTCCTCGCAGCTTGGAGCGGTCTGGGCTACTATCGACGAGCGCGCCTGTTGCATCGCTGCGCGCGGCAGATCGCTAAACAATACGGCGGCTGCTTCCCCCGGAATTCCGAAAACTTGCTCGCCCTGCCCGGCGTCGGACGCTACACCGCCGCTGCCATCGCCAGCATCGCCTTTGCCGAGCCCGTAGCCGTTGTCGATGGGAATGTCGAGCGTGTATTGCAAAGACTGATCGGCAATAAATTGATCGGCATCAATCTCACCACACCGCAAACCTGGCAACACGCGCAAGCGCTTCTCGCGAGTTCCCGGCCCGGAGACTTCAATCAGGCCATGATGGAACTCGGCGCAACCGTGTGCGTGCCGCGCGAGCCCCGCTGCCTAATGTGCCCTGTGCGGAAATGGTGTGTCACGCGGGGAGAAGTTCCGCGCACCGAGCCGCCCTCCCGCCAGACAAAGAAACAAATCTGGTGCGCCCTTGAGTGGCGCGACGGCAACGGCAGTGGTAATGGCAAAGTGCGGCTGGTGCAACGCCCGTGCCAAGCCTCGCTCATGCCCGGTATGTGGGAACTGCCCCAATCATTCGAACCCCCGTGTCCATTGCCGGCTTCCGTGCGCTGGCGCACGTTTCGCCATTCCATTACCACCACCGACTACACGGTTCATGTGTTACGGAATACACCGTTGCGGAATACGCCGTTGCCAGATGCTCCGCCCGCCGCGAAAGGCACATGGATCGCAATTGACCGCATCCCTCGGATGCCAATCACCGGGTTGACGCGGAAAATCCTGAAGGCCGGCGGCATCATCTAAGTTTGTGAGGCATTTCTTTTATGAAATGGCTCAATCGCCTTTTCGGAGGTCGGAAGGATATGACGGCATTGCGGGAAGGAAGCAAAGCGCCTGACTTTTCTTTGCCCGCTCTCTTTAGCGGCAAAGAGGTCGGCACGTTCTCATTGCAAGCCGCACTCCAGCGCGGGCAAGTGCTGGCGGTGTTCTTCAAGGTTTCCTGCCCGATCTGCCAATATGCGTTTCCGTTTTTCGAGCGCTTGCGCAAAGCGTACGGTGGCGAGAAAGTCGCCATCGTAGGAATCTCTCAGGACGACAAGCACAACACCGCCGCCTTTTTGAAGGAGTATGGCGTAACCTTCCCCGCGCTCCTCGACGATCCCGCCGGCTATGTGGTTTCAAACGCATACGGCCTCACCAACGTGCCGTCGTGGTTCCTCATCGCGCAGGACGCCGAGATCAAGGTCTCCAGCGTAGGCTGGGTAAGAGCGGACGTGGAAGATCTGAACCACCGCCTGGCCGATGCCAACCGGACCTCGATACGGCGGCTGTTTCGCCCCGGAGACGACGTCCGCGACTACCAACCTGGTTGAGGCTCGAAAAACTGATCCCGCGGTCGCGGGAGAAGAGCGAGGTTGGAAGATGAACGGCGGCCTGCGAGGCGACGAATTCGAAAAGAGCGCGCCAGTCGATACGTGACGACAGCCGTTACCGCGTTCGTTCCGCGCTTGCACTAGCGTAACTTTGGGCCCGTCCCGGCGACGTGCTAGCCTGCTGCTTAGTATTGCAGTTTCAGCAATTTGCAAGCAGCGCAAGAGACGAGTGCCGATGCCCAAACTCCCGGTTTTCCGGTTGCGTAATTCTGAACCACCGAGCCGGCCCGATCTTCAATACTACGGGCTCACCCTCGCGTTCAGCGATTTGCAACTGGGCGTCGACAATCTCCGCTACGATGTTTTTCTCAGCCGGCGCATCACCGCGGATTTAAGTTTTCATCTCGCGCGGTACATCTGCCGCCTCGGTGAGGTGGAATCGCTCTTCGAAATGGACGTTCCCTCCGCGGCCCAAACCAAATTCATACGCGCCGCCGAGGGCACCACCAAACTGCGCAAGCCCGGCCCCGCGGACCTGAAAACTCTGCTGGTCTCGATTCATCTCGCGATCCTGAATCGCGCCAAGGCAGAAGGCAATCCATCGATCGATGTGCTCGGCCGCCTGGCCGTGCTCAAGTTCATACGCACCGAACTGCAAATGCAGTTTGCCAGGATTCTCGAACAGTGCCGCATGAAGTCAAAGTCGCTCGAGGGCGTGCGGCAAGCGAAAATGATGCAGACCCAGGAGCTCGTCTCCTCTTTCCAGGTGCGCAAGAAGATCATCCTCCGCCGCGCCGGGCAGGAGGTGTTTCGTCTGCTTCGCGAAATCGAAAAAGAAACGCTGGCCCGCACCCGGCGCTCGCTGCTCGGCGAATTGCCCGCCGACTGTTATCGTCTGTTCCTCAATCCGCTGATTCTTACCGAAGATGGCCGCGACGATTATCTCTGCGCCGAGCACTATTATATGTTCGGCAACTTCGACAGAGATCCCGACCGTTTCCCCAGTCTCCGCCAGTTCGCGCTAAATTTTCTGCGTGAACTCGGATATGGGGAAGGCATTGACGATGAGCATCTGGAGCAGGCGCTCAATGTTCCCGAAAACGCGACGACGCTCGTTGGCACCGGCAACGGCGAAGACTTGACGCCCGAAGATCGCAATCGAAAAGACCGCCTCGACATCTGGACCCGTATGCTGCAGCGCCAAGGCGTTCTGTCGCACGTCGTTGCTTCCTATGAAGCCGTTCCTCTGCTCGCCGAGTATGCGCCGCGGGTAAATCCGCAGCAGATCAAGAACGCGCTGATCTTCCGCGCAGAAGCGGAGCGGGTCGAAAAAATAATTGCCGAAAGCCGTCTCCATTCCGACCGTCTCTTTGCCGCCGTCGGACGCGTAGCCTCTTGCCGCGGCTCGGAGCGCAGCCGCTTTGCCGCGCGTCTCTTGCACGATCTATTTTGCTATCACCGCGACCTGCGCGGCCTGGAAGCCCTCAGCGCCGGATTTGACAGCATCAACCTGGTCAGCGACGACAAAGTTCGCGAACTCTCTACCCTCAACGGCATGCTCTACGAGTTCCTGCCTCCCGAAGACCAGAGGCCCGCTGGGGATCGAGTCGTTCATCACGTGATCCTGAAAGCCGACGTGCGCGACTCCTCACGCCTCACCCGCTCGCTGATGGAAAAAGGCATGAACGCCGCTTCCTATTTCAGCCTTAATTTCTATGATCCGGTAAACAAGTTGCTGGCGAAATACGGTGCTACCAAAGTCTTCCTCGAAGGCGATGCCATCATCGTGGCGCTGCTCGAACGCGAAGGCGAGGCTATGCTCAGCGTCGGCCGCGCCTGCGTGCTGGCGTGCGAGATTGTAAGCCTGCTACGCGAATACAACGAACTTTTGGAACGCTCCGGTTTGCCCCAGATGGAAGTCGGCCTGGGCATCGCCTATCAGGATTCGCCTCCGCTCTACCTCATGGATGGCGAGCACCGCATCATGATTTCCGACGCCATCAATGAGAGCGACCGTCTCTCCTCCTGCAGCAAGCGCGTCCGCAAGAAACTCGCACCCGATGCCGGAGTCTTCCAGGTGTACTCGGTTCAGATCGGAGGCGGAGGCAATAAAAACGACGGCGCGAGCGCCGAAACCGAAGCGGAAGAGATGCGCCTTAACTACAATATTGGTGGAATCTGTCTGAGCGAATCGGCCTTCCACAAACTGCAGCAGGAAATCTCGCTCTCACTCTGGGCGGCAAGTCCGAGCGAACCTGGGTTTACCGGACCTGGGTTTACCGGACCTGGCTTTACCGGACCATGGATCGACGAGCAGCGCGAGTTCTTCGTTGGCACGGTTCCCATCGCCAATGGGGTATTTCGCAAGATTGCTATCCGCAAAAACCGTATCGCCCAAGTCGACGTCCGCGATCTATCCATTTTGCACTGGACCGACCGCTGCTACTACGAAGTCTGCGCCAACCCCGCCGTATACGCCGTCCTGCCTGGAGAAAAATCTGCGCCCGCTTCACGTTAGAATTTCTACGATCAAGTCCCGCCTCACCCGCGCTCAGAAACTCCGCCGAACCCGAAACGGGATCTCCACCACCGTTTCAACCGCCACTGGTTTTCCCGCTCTTTCTGCCGGCAGGAATTTCCAGCTGGCCAGGGCTTTCGTCGCGTAGGAATCCAGACGTTCATCCGGGCTGTTGAGGACGCGAATGCCGCTCACCTCACCATCGGCGCCAATGACCGCATAGAGCTTGACCACGCCGTGTACGTTGGTGCGAATCAATTCCAGTGGATAGCCGGGGTCCGATTTTTCCATGGCAACCGGCTCCAGTAATTGCCCGTCTTTCCGCCCCCCGTCGAGTTCCGCAAACTTCATCACCCAACTGCCCGTCGAGGAATTCAAATTCGGCATGTTCATCGTCCTGCCATAGACGCGCTTGCCGCCAAAAACCTTGCGGTCCACCTCGGTGATTTTGTCGTCGGAAACCGGAGAGGCAACGCGGGCACCCGGCCGCGCTCCCGGCGTCGCTCCCGATGATGACGATGACGAAAGGCTAGCCATCTCGCGCGCGTCGTCCGCGCCGGCGTCCGCCGCGCCCACGTACAGGCCAGCCGGCAAAGAGCCGTTGGTGCGCGTTTTGAAGCCACCGCCCTTCGCATCCGATTTCGATCCCGCCAAATCTGGCGTTCCCGAAGCGCCGGGCCTTCCCTGTGGAGTTGCGGCAAATGTTCCCCGGCGATTGCCTTCAGGAGCAGCCACGGGTCCAGTGGGCGCAACGGGATGAATTCCCAACGCGATCAGCCATCCGCCCGCGCTGGCGCCGCTCGTCGCAGCCACGCTCGGCGGCGGGCCCACCGGTTGTATGCTACCGCCCCCTAAACGTCCGCTGCCGCGCGCCGCCAGCGAATGTTGTTCCTCAAGCGTGAGTTGTGGTGCGGGGGCCACCACTTCACTCGGGCCGATGTTCACGAGCCCAACTTGCCCGTTAGTCGATTGCGTTAACTCCGGAGGCGGTTCCACGACCGCCGTTTCGGGCCCGTCCAAGCCGCGCGTGTGATGAGCCGTCACTTCCGGAGGCGGCGCAATCACATCCGCCTTCATTGCCGCCTGAACCACGCGGTCCGGCGCAAACTCCACGTCCGGCGCGGGCGCCACGACCTGGGCTTCCGGAAATTGGGCATCCGGCGCAACCATGCGGTTCAACGCGGCTCGCGTCGCATCCAGCGGAACCGCCGGAACGATGGCTCCGGTCGCAACGATGTTGGGCAGGGCGACATCGCGGTCGAGCTTGAGATCGGGCGGCACGACGATGGTTTGGGACCGATTGTCCGCTTCCAGCGGAACCGAAATGATCGGTTGCTTCGCGTAGGCGGGGTCTCCCTCTTGCTCCTTCGCTCCTTCAGATGCTCCCGTGTCGAGCGGCGGCAGATATTCTTCCGGCGTATAAGTTACCAGCGATGACGGGTCAAACGCGGCGTGAACCAGAACTCTTTGCTGTCGAATCCAGGAGAGCGAAAGCGTCCATATCAGAACAATTGCCGCCGCGTGCAACAGCGCGGATTGCAGAAATCGTCCCCAGGGTAGCTTTTGCTGGACGAACACATCCTGCCACAGGTCGAACTCCCCAGGGAACTCCGCCCGGCGAAGTACCGGGAGGAGTGCTGCGCGAAATTCGCTGTTGAATTCCGGGCTCGCAGGATCGTGTTCCACCAAGAATCTCAACAGTCTTTTTTCCGGGGATTCCATCTCTGGCTCCAAGTTGCGCTCTAGCCAACTCCCACAACGGTGCCCCCGGGAAGGCGGGATCCGAGGCGCCATCGCTGGTCCGCCACGGACGGCTACTCTCTAGACAGATTATAACTGACCGCGCGGGGTGGCTTGCCAGGCATCAAGTCTTGCCCCCATCACAATCATGACCGCTATACTGTTTCGGAGTGAGCATGCCGATCCACACCGCCCGCTTCTACGCAATGCAATTTGCGTCTTTCGTTTTTTTTGGTTTGATGCTGGCCGGTGCGCAGGTGAAACCGGATCGACTGAATAAAGATCGGCAGAGTCCAGCAGCTTCTGGCGCGGATTGTTCCGGCATGTATAGCTTTTTGCAAGACGGCGAGTTTGTGCAGGTCACCGTCGAAGACCAGGGACTCGTTACCGGCTTTGTTTCGCGCTACGGCGACTCGGAAAGCGATCGCGGCGTTTTTCTGGATCACTTTTTTAAGTCGGGTAAGCTCGATGGCAACCAACTCGCATTTACCACTGAGACCGTGCATGGCGTATCGTTCGAATTTCGCGGGACGGTCGAGCGCGGCGAAGGCAAGAACCGGGGCGACGACACGTATTACGTGCTAAAGGGAACTCTCGTCGAGAACACAACCGACGAAGCGAAGAAAACATCTTCCCGCTCGCGCGAGGTTGTGCTAAGAAGTTTCCCGCAGGATCTGGCGTCCCCACAGGCGGAAAAGAAGTAGACGGTCGGTCTTCCATCTCTCGAACGATCTCTCGAACCGGGAAGCGATGCGCGGTCAGGACTGCAAGTGTTCGGCGGGATGATGTGGCGACCACTGCGGATCTTCATCGGGCGTTACGATCTGGCCGTCGCGCATATGGACGATGCGGTCGCCATACTCGGCGGCCTCGGGATTGTGCGTAATCATGAGCACGGTCTGTCCCAAATCCTTGTTTGACTGGCGCAGCATGTTGAGGACGACGCTCGAGCTTTTCGAATCCAGGTTGCCGGTGGGCTCGTCGGCGAGCACGATGGCGGGGCGGTTGATGAGCGCCCGGGCGAGCGCGACCCTCTGCTGTTCGCCGCCGGAAAGCTCGTTCGGCCGATGCTCCAGACGCTGGGCGATGCCGAGCATCTCGGTGATCTTCTTGAGGAACGCGGGATCGGGCGCCGCCAGGCCGGCAATGTCAACGGCGATCTCGATATTCGAGCGCGCGCTAAGCGTCGGCAGAAGATTAAATTTCTGGAAGACGAATCCGATCTTGCTTTTGCGCAACCGGGTGCGCTCGCTGTCGGAAAGGGTGGCGAAATCCACGCCGTCGATGGTGACGCTTCCCGAGTCGGCGCGGGTCAGTCCGCTGAGCAGGTAAAAGAGCGTGGACTTGCCGCTGCCCGAAGGGCCCACGACCGTGACGAACTCCCCTTTTTGCACGTTGAAGGAGACGCCGCGCAGGGCGGGCACATCGACTTTGCCAACCCGGTAGGTTTTGCGCAGTTCCCTGGCTTCGATGAAGGCCGCCATCCAGTAAAAACCATATCACAGGAAGGCGGCAAATTCGGCGGGGCCTTACGCCACGGTCGCTTGCTCCACGTCCAGCGCACGGGCGTGGAGTTCAACCTGGCGCTTGGGGCCGCGCTTGCGCACCAGCAACAGGCGAATGCGTTCCAGCAGGTCCGCGGGTTCGTACATTCCCTTGGACAGAAAAACATCGGCAACCGTTTCGCGCTCGTAGATTTTGGTTCGGCCGGAGATCAGCACGGCCGGAGTCTGCGGCGAAAGACTCTTGATTTCTTCGATCAGCCGCGAACCATCCACACCGGGCATGATCAGGTCGGTGAGCACCAGGTCAACACCGCCGCGGCGAAAGACTTCGAGAGCCATCTCGCCACTGTTGCACGCGAGCACGCGGTAGCCCCTCGTTTCCAGCAGGATTTTGCGGATGGAAAGTGACTGTTCGTTATCGTCCACACAAAGAATCGTTTTCTTGGGCTTCATTGGGATGACCGGGAGACTGTGTTCACAAATGTTTTCTGAATTCGATACTTGATTTCTTTTTTTGGGAATCGTGAGCGAGGTGAATGCTATACAGATTCGGAGCGCCGGTAAAGTGCCGCGCTCGCCAATGGCACTCCGGTGGTTGGCAAGATCGTACCATCGAGCTGAGAGCCGCGACTGTCGCGGTGTTTCGCTCCGCTAGATGGCGAGCGTGACTTCACCACGGAGAACTTCTACACAATTTCCACCGACACGCACATTGACCACCTGGTTATCCTGCCGATTGTCCTGCTTTGTGGCGCGAACAAAAATGCGGCTGGGACGATGCACTTCGAGCCCTTGCTCGATCAAGACCTGCTCATCGCTCGCAGCAACGCCGTGCGCAACCATCCAGGCGGAGCAGCATCCGGCGGCAGATCCAGTGGCCGGATCTTCTCCGTTGTAAAAAATCATGCGGGCGTGGAGGCGGGCTTTGGGATCGACGGTTTCGCGGCAAACAAAATAGAAGAATCTCCCTCCGCTGCCCGCGAGATATTCGGCAGCGCGGTCGAGATCGAGGCGGAGGTTCTGCAGCGTATTCAGCGAACGCAGCGCGGCGATGGTGAAAGGCACGCCGGTAGAGACGGTTTGGATGGGCGCGGAACCGTCGAAGTCAGCCGCGCTGAGGCCCGTGAGGCGCGCGACGTCGTTCACGTCGTGGATCGCGCCGAACTCGGGATTCTTCTGCGTCATCTCTCCGAAAGCGGGCAGCGGTGGATTCTCGGTGAAACACACAGGGACGGTGCCGACGTTCAGGTCAAGCCGGATTTCGGCTGCGCCGGCCTGGCCACGCAAAACGAAAGCCGTGCCGAGCGTAGGATGTCCGGCGAAGGGCAGTTCTTCCTGCACGGTGAAGATGCGCACGCGGACTCCGCGATTCTTTTCCGCAGCGGCGTCCCCGGGAAGAATGAATGTAGTCTCGGAAAGATTCATTTCGCGCGCCAGCGCCTGCATCTGCTCGGTGCTAAGGCCGCGTCCGTCGAGAAAAACCGCCAGAGAGTTGCCGGTGAGGGCGCGATTTGTAAACACATCGACCTGCACCATTGACAATTGGACCATGGAAAGACCTCACGCCGGAGCAGTTATGCCTGCGATCTTACCGCGCCTGATTTCGCCCGCCAAGGCATAATCGCGGCCCGCTGCGATACCATGACTTCAGCCGGAACCGGCGTGGCCCCGGTTGACGAGCTAAAGGCCGCTGTTTATTCTGTTCTCTATCAATGTAGTGGGGTTTAAACGCGCGGGCCTTCCATCGATTTCAAGAATCTACGCGAGGAACGAATATGTCTTTACGGATCAATTCGGAAGCTCCCAACTTTACTGCCGAAACCACGCAAGGCACGATCAACTTTCACGAATGGATCGGCAACGGCTGGGCGATCCTGTTTTCACACCCCAAGGATTTCACTCCGGTGTGCACGACGGAACTAGGCTACATGGCGGGTCTCGAACCGGAGTTTGCCAGGCGCAACACGAAAATTATCGGGCTGAGCGTGGATCCGGTGACCAGTCACGGCAAATGGGCTGCCGATATTGAAGAAACGCAGGGGCACAAAGTGACCTATCCGATGATCGGCGACCCGGAACTCAAGGTGGCGGAGCTCTACGATATGCTGCCCGCCGAGGCTGGAAACACCTGCGACGGCCGTACCGCCGCCGACAATGCCACCGTGCGCACGGTGTTCGTGATTGGTCCGGACAAGAAGATCAAGCTGATGCTGATCTACCCGATGAGCAGCGGACGCAATTTCGACGAGGTGCTGCGCGCGCTGGATTCGATCCAACTCTCCGCGAAACACAATGTTGCCACGCCGGTGAACTGGAAGCCGGGGCAGGACGTGATCATTCCCACCTCGGTTTCAGAAGATCAGGCCAAGCAAAAATATCCAGCCGGCTGGAAGACCCTGAAGCCTTATCTGCGAGTGGTGGCGCAGCCGAAGTAGTTCGTGTTAAGTTCCAAACGAACTACGGAAGCGCATGCGGTCCGGTGATCGTCCCGGTCTTCAAAACCGGCGGGCGGCATCTTCGATGTTGCCGGTGTGTTCGACTCACACACGCTTCCGCCAATGTGCAAGAAACGACCGGGAAAGGCGCCGACTGGAACACAGATGCTCAGCCAAAACCTGATACTTTTCCTGTTCCTCTCACCCATACCGTTTGCTGCGCAGCAGAGGACCCCATCGCGCTCGCGCTTGCCGCATGGATGTACTTCGAGAGCTAGGCCATGACACTACATCCTGCAGTTTTGCTCTTTTTTGGCGAGGTGGAGAAGATAAGGGAACCTGCCATCAGCTCGCCATATTCGAAGTTGAATCGCTCGAGGAAGAGCTACATGGCTAGTCGATGGTTGCAACTTGCTTTCTTACTGATACTTCTGGTCGCTTCGCCACTGTTTGCCAGCGGTCCCACTGGTACGATCACCGGCACAATAACGGACCCCTCCGGCGCGGTGATTTCAAAGGCGCGGGTGATTGTGCGCAACCAGGAAACCAACGCCACCCGCGATGCGGAGACCAACGAAGACGGCGACTACACCGTCGCGCTTCTGCCCACGGGCCGCTATCGCGTCGCCGTCGAGAGCGCGGGTTTCCGCCGGAGCGTCTTGAACGGCGTCAGCCTGGATGTAGATCAGACGGTGCGCCTTGATTTCGAACTTCGGATTGGCGCAATAACCGAGGAAGTGAACGTCACCGAGACTCCTCCCATCGTGCAGACCGACACCTCCACCCTGGGCCAGGTGGTCAACAATCGCCTGGTTCAGGAACTGCCGCTCAACGAACGCAACTTCCTGTCCTTTGCCCTGCTGGTGCCGGGAAGTCAGTTGCCGGCGGAAGGTTCCGAAAACTCGACGCAAGGCGGGTCCCTCAGCGTCAACGGCGCCCGCGAGCAGTCGAACAACTTCCTGCTCGACGGCGTAGACAACAACGATCCCTACATCAACCAGTATGTCGCTCTCCCTTCCATCGATGCCATTCAGGAATTCAAGGTTCAGTCCAGCGATTACTCGGCCGAGTTTGGCCACGCCGGCGGCGCCCAGATCAACGTCATTTTGAAAGGCGGCACGAACCAGTTCCACGGCACCCTCTTCGAGTTCTTCCGCAACCGGCAGATGGACGCCAAGAATTACTTCGACCTTCCCAGTTGCACCACCAACTCCGTGCCGGGCACTTGCGGCGACATTCCGCGCTTCGATCGCAATCAGTTCGGCGGAACTCTGGGTGGACCCCTGCGCAAGGACAAGACTTTTTTCTTTCTGTCGTACGAGGGACTGCGTTTGCGGCAGGCGACTACGCGTGAAGCTACCGTGCCCACAACGGGGCAATGGCAAGCTGCGGCAGGCTTGTCGGACGAACTGTTTGGCTGTCCCCTTAACCCTTCCTGCCAGGTCGGCCAGAATGTGTTCAATCTCTATCCGGCTGCCAACGTTGGCTCTGATCTGGCCAACTCGAATACCTTCCTTTCTGCTCCGGTCATCAGCAACACGGAGAATTTGATCACGGCCAAGGTGGACGAGCATGCCAGCTCCGCCGACACTGTGTCGCTTCACTACTCGCTGGCGGAGGAAAATCTCTTCAGTCCCTTCGATCCCGTCAATGCCTTCTCTGCGCTGCCCGGTTACGGCAGCTTCACCTTGAATCACGGCCAGAACGCCGGCCTGGAATGGACGCGCGTGTTTCGCTCCAGCGTGGTCAACGAATTCCGCCTGGGCTTCATCCGCATGCGGGCCACTGTGTTGCAGCAGAATCATGGCGATGATATCGAGGCGCAGTTGGGATTTCCTGACGTCCTGACAAACCCGGTAGACCTCGGAGCTCCCAATATCAACCTGATTGGCTTCGACGGCATCGGCGAGCCCGTCAACTATCCGCAGAACCGTAAGGACACCACCCTCCAGCTTTCCGATAACGTGGCTTGGACGGTTGGCCGTAACCAGTTCAAGATCGGCGCCGACTTCCGCCGCGTTCGCATCGACGACTATCTCGACTTCCTGGCACGGGGCGACTGGTTCTTCTCGGGGCAAACGTTAGCCGCAATCCTGACTCAGCCGCCTGTCAATGATCCCACTGCCTGCTCAGGGGCTCCCGGGGATCCTTATCCCCCTTCGATGTGCTCTCTGACGCAGTTGCTCGCCGGCGTCCCGGACTACGCCCTTGCCGTCAGCGGCAACACCTACAACACCTTAAGCAGCCACGGCGTCAGTGCTTACGTTCAGGACGACATCCACGTCATCCCGCGCTTCTTGCTCAACGTCGGCTTGCGTTATGAATTCAACAGCCCGCCGGTCGAGGCGCTGAATCGCTTCAGCGTTCCCGACCTTATTCCCTGTCCCGAGCCCTGCACCGCCACCCCCCAGTTCACCGTGGCGGGGACAAATGGAATCCCTCGGGCTACCTACAACCCCACCTACAGAGATATCGCCCCGCGGATTGGAATCGCCTGGCGGCCCTTGAAGTCGGAGCGCTGGGTGGTCCGCTCCGCCTACGGCATCTTCTACGATGTCCCCATTTCCCAGATCAATATTCTTCCTCGCATCAATCCGCCGTTCTACGACCTGGCCGCGTATTTCCAGACCCAGACTTGCCCCGGTGGGTTGTGCACGGTTCAGGACATCCTCAGCCAGACCGGCCAGCAGTCGGGCGTGGTCCAAGCCCAGATGATTTCTCCCAGGTTCCGCGACGGATACATGCAGCAGTGGAACGCCGACTTGCAGTATGAGGTGGGATCCAATTGGATGATCGACCTCGCATACGTCGGCTCCAAGGGCACCCATTTGGCGAACGTGATCGATCAGAACCAGTCGAATCCCTTGACCGGTCCGCCCTACGGCCAGTTTTCCTCGGTCTTGTACGTGGAATCGAACGCCAGCAGTTCCTATCAGTCCATGCAGTTCCGCTCGGAGAGACGTGTAAGCCACGGGTTGGACTTCCTGGCTTCGTACACGTACTCCAAGTCCATCGACGACATTTCCTCGATCTTCGGGGGCAGTGCGGGCTCCGGCTTGCCGCAGAACTCACAAAATCTCAGTGGCGACCGCGGTCTTTCCGACTTCAATGCGGCGCACCGCTTATCCCTGAGCTTCGTCTACGACCTGCCATTCCGCCGCATTTGGGCCCAGGGTCCGGGCTGGAGCCGGAGACTGCTGGATAACTGGCAGACGGGAGGAATCCTCGCGGCGCAGACGGGATCCCCCTTTACCGTGGTTCTGGCGGGAGCTCCCGCCGCCTCCGCCGCGGCTTTCGGCAACCCGGAGCGGCCCGACCTTGTAGGAGACCCATTCAAAGCCGGACCCGTTGCGGCGAACCCAACTTGCCAGGCCCCCGCTCAGGTGGGGACGCCACAGAACTGGTTTAACCAGTGTGCATTCGCCCAACCTGCCGCGGAACCTTTTGGTCCGGCTTTTGGCACGGAAGGGCGCAACATTCTCACCGGCCCGGGCTTCACCGATCTCGATTTCTCCTTGGCCAAGAGTATCCCGCTTCGCGGCGAAAACCATCGCTTGCAGTTTCGCGGTGAGTTCTTCAACTTACTGAACCATCCTAACTTCGACATCCCGAATCATACGTTTGACTTGCCCCCGTGTCCTCCGCCGAATGGCAACCTCCTCTGCCCAGCGGGGAATTATGGCTCCATTCTCTCGGCGAATGCCTATAGCAATAAACCGCCGCGACAGATTCAGTTGAGTGCCAAATACATCTTCTGATATCAAATCTCTTGCTATAACCACCGCCCACCCGCGTCATTTTGATGCCGATGGCATCGGCTTTGATTGGGGCGGTACTTGGGAAAGATAGTTTCAGTGTGCCTCTTGCGCTAGGTTGACCCAACCACGCTCGGTCGATGAGTTTAACGGCCAAAACGGAGCATTTTAAGTGATAGACCAGCAGAACACACCTACACCACGGCAGGCGGCGCACTTGACCCCGACATTCACCCCAGACGAAATCCTGGGGCTGGCTTTTGGCAAGCAGAGGGTGAGAAGCGTTATCATCGCATGAGCCGGATACGAGGATAAGGCATGGATGACCAGCAAACCGAACCTCGCCTGAGTGTGGACCTGCCGGTGCGGGTTTGGGGAATGACTGCGGCGGGACGCCCTTTTTCCCAAGCTGCTCACGTTCTGAACATCAGTTCGGAGGGCGCATTGATCTCGGGAGTCGAGAGCGAACTGAAGGTAGGTGACGTGATCGGAGTGCAGTTCGATGAGAAAAAAACGCGTTGCACGGTGATCTCAGTTAGGAACGCCGGTCCGGTCAAGAAAAATCTGGTGGAAATTAAGTTGCTAGACGCTCAGGAGTGCCCGTGGAAAAGCTATCTGCCGCTCGACGGCGCAACAGTGACGATTGCTCCCTCCAACGCCCGGCGCTGGCCCCGGCATAAGATCTCGATTCCGCTGGAACTTCGCGCCGAGCACGCCAAAGCGCCGATTCGCATGAATGCCACCGATGTGAGCGGCAATGGCTGCTACGTCGAGAGTATGATGCCATTTCCGCTCGGAACTGTGCTGCGGATAGATTTCTGGCTGGACTCGGAGCATATCAGTATCACGGCGGCGGTGCGGACGTCGGATCCGGGCGTGGGCAATGGAATCGAGTTCACCGGCATGCCCGCAGGAACGAAGAATCGCGTGCAGGCCTACCTGGACGCAATTGATCCGCAGATCGGCGATTCGAATCCGAAGGCAGAGTAATATCCCTCCAGCATCACCCTCAGCGTGGTGAAAAAGTAAGCGTAGTGGGAAAATGAGTTTTCGGGAGGGAGTTTTTCGACACCCACAGGCCATTACACAAGCAACCCACTTTGTCCTGAAGCATTCCCTAAATGGCCCATCGGTGCCATTCCCATTCACGAGCCAGGCCGTTAGCCTAATTGTGAGCAGGCTTCGGGGGAGGACTGCTCGACTGACGTCCCATGACTCTTTGAGCTGGGGCGTTTTGTTTTGCGGTCGACTCATCTATCGCACAAGACTTGCGTTGCTCTCGCCATCACGGCTGCGCTCTATGGAACACAAAAAAGAACACAGCCAAGGCAAAGCAGGCAAATGCATAGATGAAAGACGAGAACAGCACCACTGGAGGGGCCAAGCCCCGGAGAACATTGAGGACGTTGAAGACGAACGTCCACGTTAAGAAAGCCGTTATCAGCACCGTTCCGATGAATGCCAGCAACGCCGCGCCTTTGAGTGTCATGGTCGGAGTATGAACGTTTGCCGGTGTCATCCGCAAACAATTCTGTCGACTCCGGCCTTTTCTATTGCGATAAAACCCGGCTCGCGCTTCTGGCGCGGGCCATTTTCTTTTGGAGGAGAATGATGACTGAGTTTCGAGGCAACCGCGTCACTCACGAATACACGCAAACCAATGCCGCCGCGCCGGCGGAGGTTTTCCCGTTGTTATGTCCGGTGCGAGAAACCGACTGGGTTCCCGGATGGCAATACCGGATGATCTATTCCCTTTCCGGAGTCGCGGAAGCCGGCTGCGTGTTCGCAACCCCGAACGAGAATGGCTCGGAGACAATCTGGATTGTCACCGAGTACGATCCTGCCGCATTACGTGTCGCCTTCGTCTGGGTGAACCCGGGCTTGGTGGCGGCACGGATCAGAATCTCGCTAGCCGGCAACTCGCGAGGCACCACGGACGCGCGCATCTGCTACGTCTACACTGGGCTGTCGGACGCGGGCAATCGAGAGGTGGAGCGCTATAACCAGGATTGGTTCGGTCACAAAATGCAAAGCTGGGAAAAGGCGATCAATCACTATTTGAGGACCGGAAAGCTGCTGGATGCTGCTGCCTGGGAATAAAAAGGTCAAATACGCCAAAGCTCTTTAGTGTCGCGGCCTTCAGGCTCAACCCGGTGGGCGAGGACGCCCGCCGCTCCACCGGCGGAGAATCCCGCGCCAACAACCGAACCCTTCGTCATCGCAGGAACTAAACCCCTCCTTTCCACGTATATCAAAGCAGGACGCGCGTCCCCGCTTTCATTTCTGGTCGAGCCGCGTCGAACCTGCAGATGTCATTTCGCGACCTCATCCAGGATGTGTTCCGAACCCTCTGGGCGAACCGAGTGCGTACAGTGCTGACCATGTTTGGGATTGCCTGGGGAGTGGTCTCGATCGTCTTGATGGTCGCCGCCGGCGAGGGCCTTCGCGTCGGCCAGGCCAAGCAGGCCGAGACCCTGGGCCGCGACCTCATGATTGTCTTCCACGGCCGCACCAGCCTGCAGGCTGGCGGTACGCGGGCGGGACGACTGGTGCATTGGGTTGATTCCGACATTCCCCATCTTCAGGAAGAGGCCCCCGATTGTCAGGACGTGATCCCGGAGCTGGAACAGGACACGGTGCGTTCGCACACCGCTTACAATGCGGCTGCGTTCACGGTAACCGGCTCGACCCAGCAGTTTGCCGAGATTCGCAGCCTCGGCATCAGCGAGGGCCGCTTTTACGATCAGAGTGACATCGCCGAAGGCCGTCGCGTCGCCTTCCTCGGTTCCGACGCGAAAAAGCAGTTGTTCGGCAGTCGTCCACCACTTGGGCAGTTCGTCTACCTCAACGACATTCCCTTCACCGTTATCGGCGTGATGTCGTCCAAGAAACAGGACTCCAGCTACGACGGGTGGGACATCAACAAAATCTTCATCCCTTTCCCAGCCATGCGGCGTGACTTTCCCGACAAGCCCCCAGGTACGCCCGAAACTTTCGACCAGTTGATAGTCGTTCCCCGCTCTGTCGAACATCACGAAGCCTGCAAGGGAGAGATCCGACGAGTGTTGGGAAGATTGCACGACTTCGATCCCAGTGACAAAGAAGCCTGCCCCATCTGGGACACCATCCAGGAAGCAAAAGCCTTCCGCACCATGACCGATGGCATGAAGTACTTTCTCGGCGCGGTCGGTATCGTAACCTTGTTCCTCGGTGGCCTCGGTGTCATGAACGTTATGCTGGTGGCCGTTCAAGAGCGTACGCGCGAGATCGGAGTCCGAAAAGCCATCGGGGCACCGGCGCACAGCATCCTGCGGCAGTTCTTTCTGGAAGCACTCTTGGTCGCGCTGATCAGCGGTGGCACGGGTCTGCTTATCGCGTTCGGCCTGTGTGCCCTGGTCGACCTGCTGCCGATGCCGGACTTTTTCGCTGGCCTGTTGCCCACATGGCAAACGGGTGCCGTGGCCATGGCGGTTCTCGGAACCATCGCCATCCTCTCGGCCTTGTATCCGGCCCGCCGCGCCGCCGCTATCGATCCCAGCGAAGCCTTGCGTCATGAGGCGGGTGGCTAGCATGGGCATGATCTACCAGGTCTTGAACGAAGCCTGGAGGGCGCTGCGGCGTAACCGCACTCGCAGCGCGCTTACCATGCTTGGCATCGTGTGGGGAATCGCCACGGTCACGCTGCTCATCGCATATGGCGGCAGCTTCCGCGAGATCCTGGTCAGTGGCTTCAATGCCTTCGGCAAAGGCGCAGTCATCTGCTGGCCGCAACAGACCAGCGAACAACCCGGTGGCCAGCACGCCGGCAAGAAAGTCGTCCTTGAGCAAGCCGACCTCGACATGATCAAGGAAACCGCCAACTATGTACGCCACGCCTGTCTCGAGACCGTACGCCGTCCTGGCATAGCCTACGGAAACCGCATGGTCGGCACTGCGCCCGTGCGCGGCGTTTGCCCGGAATACGGCGACATGCGCAACGAACAGCCGTCGGAGGGCCGCTGGATCAACTCGCTCGACGAACTCGAACGTCGCCGCGTGGTATTCCTGGGAGCCCGCGTGCGCGAGCAGTTGTTCGGCGGGCGCCCCGCCGTGGGCGAAACAGTCGAAATTGCTGGAGTGCGGTTTACCGTGATCGGCACCATGGATCGGAAGATCCAGCTTAGCAACTACTTCTCCAGCGACGACGAGTCGACCTGGATTCCCTACTCTGCCGCCAACGATCTTTGGAACGCGAAATACGCCAATGTCCTGGTGTTTGAACCCATCGCGCCGCAGTTCGAACAGCGCGCGGAGGCGCAGGTTCTGGCCGCCATCGCCACCCGCCAGCAATTCTCGCCCACCGACAAGAAAGCCATTCAAATGCTCGGCCGCGAACAGTTCCGGCCCGTCATCAACGGCATCACCATCGGTCTGCAAGTGCTGCTCATTTTCATCGGCATTCTCACGCTCGGAATCGGCGGCGTCGGCGTCATGAACATCATGCTCGTCTCGGTCGATGAGCGCATTCGGGAAATCGGCTTGCGGCGCGCTCTCGGCGCGCGCAAGTGGCACATCAAGGCGCAGTTTCTGGCCGAGACGCTGCTCATCATGCTGCTCGGCGGCGCCATCGGAATTGTGGTGTCATACCTGGTTGCAGTTGCCGTCGGAACCCTTCCGCTGATGGGCCCCCTGTTCGAGGACGACTCCGGCAAAGCCGACATCCACCTCAGAATTTCTCTCTTCACCGTCATGATTTCAACCGTAGTGTTGCTGGTCGTCGGCGTACTGAGCGCGCTGATTCCCGCGTCACGCGCCGCGAACCTGGATCCCGTTGAGGCCTTGCGATACGAGTGATCGGTTGTGGCGGCGAAGCCCGGCTCTTGCTGATCGAGCTCTAGCAGCTTGCGGAAAAAAACGGCGCTGCCCTTGATTTTGGGTGGCGCAGCGCTTCAGCGCTGCGGTAACCGCTTTGTTTTCACTTCGGCTTTAGCCGCTGAGGTTACACTCTCTGCTCGAAAGCCAGTTTTTCAGCAATCTGCTAGGGTTTGGCCGGGGCGTTGTTAGGAACTTTCGGTGTAAACTTCCGGACGATAAATTCTTGAAACAGATTGGTGGCGGCAGTTGCGCCAGTCCCGATTAGTGCCGTTTCGAACGTTAATTCCGCTCCATTGCGATTTTGCGCTGGATAGTAGAGATTCGAGATGCCGCCCGCCGCCAGGCCTCCGATGATAATTGAGTAATTTGCCTGCCAGTGTCCATTGTCGCCCTTGCAGATAACTGCATTGGCGATCGCATACAGAATCCGTGATCGCTTGCTACCGGTTCCCTTGTAGAAATAGCGGGGATCTTGTTTCAGGAGCGATGGCAGTATGGCGCTTCCGATGAACGTGCCCGTAACGCCGTCGGCATAGGCGGCGCCGTAGCGCTTGCCATATCCTTGTGCGCCTTGCCCATATCCACTGAAATCATTTTGCGCCTGCTCAACTCCTGCAACGGCCCCAGTCCATGCGAACGTTACCGGATCCACTATCGTCTTCCAGGTAAGCTTGAACTTTTGCTTCGAGGTGAGGGGAACTGCATTGGGGACGTAGCTGACATAGAAATTTGGAATGACGCCAAGCACACGCTGCTTCTCTTCAACCTTGATCTCCTCTTCTGCTACTTCGGTCTGAGAGAGTCCGACGTGTACCTCAGCGATATCGGTAGCAACAGTCAATGCGATCTGCGAGACAATGTAGATCTCCCCCGAACGCAGGACTCCAGAGGATGTTTGCGTCGCGAAGCCTCCCGACGTAATTGTGAGCTGGAAAGGTCCGGGAGCGATGTTGGCAAAGGAAAATTGCCCGTCGTCGCCTGACAGCACCTCTTGGTTTAGGGATTGATCTTCACCAGTAAGCCTCACCCGGGCTGCGGCGACGACGGCTCCACTTTGATCAACGACCGTTCCGCTGATGCTTCCGAGCAACGGCCGACCGGGCAGTTGCTCGCCGGCTGAGGCTATCCCCCCGTGTTCCGAACCATGTTCCGGACCAGGCGTTTGCTGAGGGGTCTGTCCTAAGCAGGACGCCGTCCAACCCAGAGTGACAAACGCAAAAGCTATGAGTCCAGATTTGAATTGGAGGGCCATAAATAACTTACAAGGCGAACATCGTCGCACTGTACTTCGATTGCCGGGCCTAGCGATACGGACTACATAAGTAAAGAAGTCGACGGCGCTAGTTCACCAATAACTGCCTCATGGTAGCGATATCGTCGTTGAGATCGCTCGTTATGCGGGCGGCTCGGGACTGTGCCGCACGGGCGGCTTCCGCCTGTCCGCCGATCTCAAGGGCCTGTGCCAGAAGCAGATACCCCAGCGGCGTTGGCTGCAGCTCGACCGACCGTTCGTAATCCTTCGTGGCCTGGATGATGTCGCCCGCCCTCTGTGCCAGCAATCCCAGTCCGCGATAGGCCGGCGAATTCGCCGGCTGCTCGTTCAGAGTTGCTTCGAAGTCTTGTTTCGCGTTGTCATATTGCTTCAGCGAGTAGTGCGCATATCCGCTGTTGACTCGCGCCATCGCCACCCAATAGGGAACCTTGGTGAATTGAGGCACTCTCGCGTAGCCCTCGAGAGCGGCCTGATAGTTGCCGTGCATCTGCTCGTAAGCAGCGATATTGAGCGTGGCCGTTGGGTCGTTGGGCCGCAACCCTCGTGCCCGCAGAAGGTGCGGCAGGGCTTCCTCCATCCTGCCTTGGGCAATCAACGCAGTCGCAACGTTGTCTTCGGCGGTGTAGTTTCCCTCGGTGATTTGCAGGGTGTGGCTCCACAGGGTGAGATTGTCGCTCCAAAAACTCACCTGCCGATGCAGCGTAATTCCCAGTATCAGCAGGATGGCGGCAGTGCCGGCCGCCGCCACCGCCGCGGGAACATGCCAACGTTTTATTAGTTCCGCCGCGCCCCAGCAGACGATTACGAAGATTCCCAGCAGCGGAATATAGGCATAGCGGTCGGCCATAGCGTGAACGCTGATCTGCACCAGTCCGATCATCGGCACCAGCGTTCCCAGGAACCAAAACCACCCCACAAAAAGAGGGCGGCGCTGCCGAAAGATCACAGCCAGAGCGGTGACGGCGATGAGTCCGAGTGCCGAAAGCGCGGCCGCGGGGATGCTGAGCGCAGGCCCTGGATGCGGATATGGAAGTGCCAGATCGACCGGCCAGAAGGCCTTCCCGAGATATTTGACATAGGAGATAGCCGCATTCCCCAAGCGGATCCAGAGCGGGAGGTTCACCTGGGTTGCGTCCTTCTCCACCTTCATCGTGATGATCGCGCTCACGGCCGACATTGCAAGCCAAGGCAACTTCTCCCAAATCAGACTCCAGAAAGAGGGGCCGTGGGCGGCTGCGCCTGCCCGTTCGCCTCCAACTTCTTCCGGCGGCGCAAGACGACACAAGGGCCAGTAATCCAGCAGCAGAAGAGCAAACGGGAACGTAATCACCTGCGCCTTGCTCATCAGGCCCAAAGCATAGGCAAGCGTGACCGCCAGGTATCGTCCGACGCCGGGCCGTCGCGTATACCAGCCATAGGCAGCCAGCGCGAGGAGAAAGAAAAGCATGCTGAGGACGTTCTTACGTTCCGAGATCCAAGCCACCGACTCCACATTGATGGGATGCAGAGCGAAGAGCGCGGCGACCCCCAGGCTGCGCCAGGCCAGACCCGTAGCACTCTCCAGAATCAGGAACAGCAGCACTGCGTTGGCGGCGTGGAGAAGCACGTTGATGGTATGCGGCCCCGCTGGGTTCAGGCCGAAAATCTGGCAATCGAAAGCATGCGAGAGCCAGGTGATCGGTTTCCAGTCCGACGCTTCAGAAGTGCGAAAAGCCCAAACGAAGGTATGCCAGGTGAGTCCGGCGCGAACCTGGGGATTGTCGGTAACAGACTCGACGTCGTCGAAATTGAGAAATGGAGCGCGGGTGACAGAGTTGTATAGTGCGATTGTTACCAAGGCAAGAAGAAGGCAGAAGATCAATCTCCGCTTTTGTGGGGATCGGAAAAGGTACGATTCAGTTAGGGGCTGGTCGGGCTTCTGCTCCGTGGAATCCATGAACCTCATTGCACCTTAGCTAACGGCAATGACGAGACGATAGCATGAACGAAACCACGGTTCCGCTTATAAAAGTACCCTTCGCCGTCTACGGGTTTCCTACTTTGGCTGTCGATTTCAATCGCCTTGTAGTGGTTCGCTACCGCATGCATCTTGAAACACGAAAACTGGCCGCCAACACCCAGCAGAAATCATGGAAGGAGGGATATTTCTCGCGATCAGTAAGGTAGAAAATTTGCCGTCAATCGCCGTTGCGCTGATTCATTTCTGAAGGCGGCGCGTGGCACCGCCTTTGATGTTGGTTGGCGAATGCCTAGGCCCAACTTAGCCCGTTCTTGGCCAGCGGCAACCTGCGAATCCTCTTTCCGGTCACGCCAAAAATGGCATTGCACACGGCCGGCAAAACCGGCGGAAGCGCGGGTTCGCCCAGTCCTGTCGGTGAGAACTCCGTCTTGCGGAAGTGCACTTCAATCTCCGGCGGAGCCTGCGAGATCCGCACGGGCGGGTAGTCGTCGTAGTTGCTCTGCTGGACCCGACCGCGGTCGATGGTGATTTCGTATCCCATCAGCTGGCTCAGTCCGTCGATCACCGAGCCTTGTGCCTGATTCAGCGCGTTGCTCGGGTTGATCACCTGGCTGCCAATGTCGGCGGCAACCCAAACCTTGCCGACCTTCATCCGATTTTTCTCGTCAACCTGCACCTCCGCCACTTCGGCAAAATATCCCAGATGGCTGAAGTGGAAGGCCACTCCCATCCCCGCACCCTTCCCAAGCTTGCGTGCGCCCCAGCCGGATTTGTCGCGCACCAGTTCGAGCACCCCGCGCATGCGCTGGGCATTGAATAGACCTGCCGGCGGCGCTGCCTGGTTTCTCGCCGAGAAAGACAACGGCGCCGTTTCGAGAAGCGCCAACCGGAACTGCAAAGGGTCTTTGCCCGCGGCGTGGGCCAGTTCGTCAAGGAACGACTGCATGACAAACGCGATCCCGTTGCTGCCCGGCGCACGCAGCGCTCCGGTCGGCACACCCGACGGCATCACCGAAGTGTGCAGAGCGTAATTCGGAATGAAGCGAGCCGGAAACTCATCTTCCCCGATTCCGGCAGATGGAGCAAAGCGCTCGCCTTCGCCAAAGCTCACAAAGTGATTGCGCCACACCACCACTTTGCCCGCTGCATCGACGCCGCCCTTCAGGAAATGAAATCCTGCCGGACGATAAAAATCATGGTGCATGTCATCTTCGCGCGTCCACAACAGCTTCACGGGACCGCCGATGTACTTGGCAATCCAAGCCGCCTCAACCATGTAATCGTCGTTCAAGCGCCGCCCAAATCCGCCGCCGATGCGTGGCAGGTGAATAGTAATGTCACTCGCCGGGATGCCTAGCGCCTTCGAAACCATTGGCAGGCCTCGCTGCGGAGTTTGCGACGGAGCCCACATCTCAAGCTTGCCATCTTGGAAGCGCGCCGTGCAGTTTTGCGGCTCCAATGGCGCGTGCGCCAGGAACGGATAGAAGTACGACGCCTCCACGACTTTGACCGCTTCCTTCAGGGCCGCATCCACGTCGCCATCCTCGCGCAGCGTGCGCGCCGGAGACTGCTTCGATAATTCCTCCGCCTGCCGCGCGAACCCTCCGCTGCTCTGGGTCGCCGTCGCCCCTTCGTTCCATTTAACCTCGAGCTTCTCTCGCGCCGTGCGCGCCGCCCACCAGTTGTCGGCGACAATTGCCACGCCGCTGCTCAGGCTCATCGGGTCGCCGTCGCCCGCAACCACAAAGGCATGGCGCACCCCCGGCAGGGTCTTGATGATGTCAAGATTTGCGCTTACGACCTTGCCGCCGAACACAGGACACTTCTCAAACACCGCCCACAACATGTCGGGAACCGTGAAATCAATTCCGTAAATCGGCTTGCCCGTCACGATCGCATGGTTATCCACCCCCGGGATAGGCTGCCCGATGATTTTGTAATCCTTCGGATCCTTCAACCGCACCGCTTTCAGATCGGGCGGCGTCAGGCCAGCAGCCTTGGCCGCCAGTTCGCCGTAGCCGAGCGAACGCTTCGGAGTGTTGTAGACGCGCCCGGAGGAGGTTGTGCATTCTGCTTCGGCCACTTTCCATGACTGCGCTGCCGCCGCAACCAGCATCTGCCGCGCCGCTGCTCCCACGCGCCGCAACGAATCCCAATGCAGCGGAGTCGCGCGGCTGCCCCCGGCAAACTGCAAGCCATACTTCGACTCATCCACATCGGCCTGCTCGATCTTCACATCCTTCCAGTCCACATCCAGTTCTTCCGCGATCAGCATGGGCAACATCGTCTTCACCCCCTGGCCCACCTCGGGGTTCTTGGCCATGATGGTGACGGTTCCATCGGCTGCGATCCGAACGAATGCACTGGGTGCGAGCGCCGGAGCCGGCGGCTGCCCTTGTCCCGGCAGAAGCGGGTCGAGGTACAGACTGAGGAGCATGCCGCCTCCCGCCATGGCAGTCACGCGAAGAAATGAGCGACGATCAATCAGTAGAGCTTCCATGGCGCCTCCTTATTTCATCTCATCAACCGTTTTCATCTCATCAGCGGTTTTGCGAAGTCACGGCTTCACAGATTGCAGAAGAAGGCCGGCTTCGTATCAGGGCATCGCTTTAGCGATGCCACAAGTCGCTGCTTTCAACCGCCCCTTCAGGGGCTGCGTTTGCAATGCCGCAGTCTCTTCAAGCGTGCCGCTCCGGACCACTAGGAATGCGGACTTCCACGCCTGGCCCCCGCAGACATTGCCGCCGCCCGGTGAATCGCCTCGCGAATGCGAAGATAAGTTCCGCAGCGGCACAGGTTGCCTTCCATCGCGTCATCAATCTGGGCATTGGTCGGCCGCGGAATCTTCGCAAGCAGCGCCGCCGCCGACATGATCTGTCCCGCCTGGCAGTAGCCGCACTGCGACACGTCAATCTCCTGCCAAGCCACCTGCGCCGGGTGCGACCCATCGGCAGAGAGCCCCTCGATGGTCGTAATCTTCTTGCCCGCAACACTCGAAACATCGGTGACGCATGACCGCGTGGCTTGGCCGTCAATGTGCACCGTGCAGGCGCCGCACAACGCCATACCGCAGCCATACTTCGTCCCGCGCAGATTCAAAACGTCGCGGATCACCCACAACAGAGGCATGTTGGCGGGCACATCCACGCGAGTGGAGTGCCCGTTAATCACAAATTCGAAGGGCATGGTGTCAACTCCGCTGAAACAATTCGACCCGGGGAAATTTACCTTTCGCTAATTATAAGGAAAGCTCCGCCGCAAGGAAAAAGGAAACCAAGGCGATTTGCGTTTTGGCAAGGCGCGCTGATTCCAGCGTACACTTTTCGTAAATGCTCACCTTTTCTTTTGAGCGTGTATTCATTCTTGCCGGGGCTGGAGTAAGCGCGGAGAGCGGCATTCCAACCTTCCGTGGCGTGGGTGGCCTCTGGCGCAATTACCGGATCGAGGAGGTCGCCTCGCCCGAAGCTTGGCGCCGCGATCCCCGGCTGGTGTGGGAGTTCTATTCCATGCGTCGGCGCGTGGCTTCGGCAGCCAAACCGAATCCGGCGCACTTCGCTCTCGCCAAACTTGAAAACACCTTGCACGACCGTCTTTTCGTCTGCACCCAGAACGTGGACAACCTCCACGAGCAGGCGGGTTCGAAGAACGTCGTCCACATGCACGGAGAGCTTTTCAAGAGCCGCTGCGACACTTGCAGCCGCCCTCCATTTGACGACACGAATCTCTACGAGCCGTCAGCCGAAGTTCCCCGCTGTGAATGCGGCGGTTTGATTCGTCCGCACATCTGCTGGTTCGGCGAAGTGCCGTTTGAGCTAGATCGAGTCTATGCGGCACTCGGCGCCTGCACCCTGTTTGTAGCCACAGGAACGTCAGGCGTGGTCGAGCCCGCGGCCAGCTTTGTTGCTCACGTCGCTCGTCGTGCGCGGACAATCTACGTCGGGCCGGAGCGGCCTGCGAACGCATCCTCCTTCACGGAATGCCATTTCGGGAAAGCAGGAGAGGTATTACCTGGCCTGTTCCGTGCCTTGTTCATTGCTGCCAGCGACAGCGGCGAATAGGATGGGAGCGGGGACGACCCGACATCGGCGAACCCAAGGCGGTAAACGTGAAAACAAAAAAGGGTGTAATCGGAATCCTCACCGGTGGCGGCGACGTACCCGGCCTCAACCCCGCCATCCGCGCCGTAACCATCCGCGCGCTGCGCGAGGGCTGCCAGGTGATTGGCATCCGTCGGGGGTGGGCCGGGCTGATCGACATCGTCCGCGAAAAAGACTACGACAATAGCGAGAACTTCCAGACGCTGTCCGAGGATCTCGTCAACCACACCGGCCGCACTGGCGGTACGTTCCTGCACACCTCGCGCACCCAACCCAGCAAGGTAAAGAAGTCCAGCGTTCCCGCTCATCTGCAGCCAGCTTATAGCGCGGAGAAAAACGACCTGACCGCGGAAGTTCTGAAGAACCTGGATTGGCTCGGAATCGACTACCTCATCCCCATTGGCGGGGATGACACGTTGAGCTACGGCGTACGGCTTCATCAGGAAGGCGTAAAGGTAGTCGCTATTCCGAAGACCATGGACAATGATGTTCCCGGCACCGACTACTGTATCGGCTTCAGCACCTGTGTGACCCGCACCATTTCCATGACCAACAGCCTGCGCACCAGCGCTGGATCCCACGAACGCTTCATGGTTCTCGAAGTCTTCGGCCGTTATGCCGGGTTCACTGCCATGCTGCCCACCATGGCCGGAGCCGCGAACCGCTGCGTGATCCCGGAGCACAAATTCGACATCGAGCGACTCACCGAGTTATTGGTCTCCGACCGCCAGAAGAATCCCAATCGCTATTCCGTCGTCCTGGTTTCGGAGGGAGCGACGTTCCAGGGCGGAGAAATGGTCTTCGAGGCCGAAAGCACTGACGCCTTCGGCCACAAGAAACTCGGCGGTATCGGGGACCTGGTGTCCGAGAAGGTGAAGGAGCTTTCCCCCAGGTACAACAACGGTAAAACCATCGACGTCATTAACCAGAAACTCGGCTACCTGGTCCGCTGCGGTGATCCCGATGCCATTGACTCCATCGTCCCCATGGCCTATGGCAACATCGCCCTGGACTTGCTCCTGGGCAAGGTTCACGGACGACTTGTCGTCCTCAGGAATGGCCGTTACGACAACGTGGCCATCGACACCGTTGCTGCCTCGAAAAAATTTGTTAACGTAAAAGAGCAGTACAATGTCGAACGCCTCCGGCCCCAATACAAGAGCTTCGAAAAGAAACCACTTTTCATCCTGACCAGCGAAATGGAATAGGGACGGGTCACGCACCTCCGCAAGAGCAAGAGCGAGAGCGAAGATCCGCACAACTCAGGTTTGCGGCTCGGAGACCAAGCTCGGCTGCGACCGGGTCGCCGGAGCCGCGCTGTTCGGCGCTGCTTCGGGCTGCGGCGTCCGGCCGTTCTGGACTGAGCCGCTGTTGCCTAGGCTCGCGCCACGGTTGAGATCGAAGTGGTCGTCATCGTTGTTCGCGCTGGGCGTGATCAGATAGCTTCCCTGAGAGTCGTTGTCATACGACGAATTCGGCGACGAATTCTGCGACGAATCCGGACGGTACGGCGGCGGATTGTCGGACCAGTCGTACCAGTAATCCGAATAGTACGGGTAACCGTAAGCCGGCCACGGGGCATACCAATAAGGGTTGTACCACCAAGGAGCCCAGCCGAGTCCCCAGCCAAATCCCCAGTACGGCCATCCGAAGCCGAAGCCCCATCCTCCCCAACCCCAACCGTAACCACGGCCCCAACCGTAACCACCCCCATAGTAGCCACGCCCACCAAAGCCCGTTGTAACCCTGGAGGCTCCGCCGACAAAACCGGACGCGCCTCTTGCCGAAGCGCCGCTCGACAGGCCAAAAGAGTGCCAACCGCCCTCGGAACTTCCGGCGTTACGAGCCGAGAGGCTTGAGTTCGCCGAGCCTCCGGAATTGCGTCCTTCATTCAAACGTGCGGAACTACCGGAGTTGCCGAACGAATGCCACTGGCCATCGTTGATTGCGGGACGAAAGTTCGACGACCGATTTCCGGACGAGCTAAGATTGCGGCCAGCTTCAGACCCGCCGCTGTGGGAGTAACTTCCTCCACCAATAGATCGCGCGCCGCCTCCGTAGCCGCTGCCACGAGATTCTCCACCGCCATAAGATCCGCCGCCACCACGGTATCCTCCACCGCCAGAAGATCCGCCGCCACCATAAAAGCTGCCTCCTCCTCCGCCATGGGACCCACCACCACCACCGCCGCCGTGACCGCCGCCGCCGCGTTGAGCGAACGCTGGATCTGGCGTGAGCGCAAGACCGATGAAAGCCACAAATGCGATGAGGGATCTCAGAAGACCGAATCTGCTCATAATCCGTACCTCCCTTCGAACGTGGGAGCGCGGCTTCGAGCGAGGCACCTACGTGCAAGGACGGAGCGCTCCTACCTGATTAGACTCTACTCCCATGCCAGAGGTTGCACCCTTGGCAGGCTGCGAAAAAACTCGGTCTCGCGCCTGATTTTGGGTGGCGCAGCGCTTCAGCGCTGCGGTAACCGCTTTGTTTTCACTTCGGCTTTAGCCGCTCAGGTTACACTCTCTGCTCGGAAGCCAGTTTTTTCAGCAACCTGTTAGGTTCAGCTGGTGCGGGATACGACCCTGATGCCGGGTCGGCTAGAAACTGGCGATCACCACATTGGGCGCAGACGGCAGCATGAATTTTGCGCCACGCTGCTGGTTGGCTTGCATGGTGGCAGCCGGGTCGAGCGCTGAGAGTGGTATGCGCTTTGTCCAATAGCCGTTTTGCCAGTTATCGCCGCGGACGTAGATCACGCCGTCCGCGATGGCATAGTCGGGGATCTCCTCGCGATGGCCGTCGCGATAGACCAGCACTGCGGGCGGGAGTTCGGCTTGCGCTTCGCGGCGCTCCTTCTGCGTGGCGGACATCGGCGGCTTCGCGGGTGGCTTCGTGATTGTTGGCTCCGCATAATCGGGATGCGTGGAGGTTCCACTTCCCTCTGTTTCTTCGGCGCCGCCGAATCGCACATAGCGATCGCCCTGCCACTCGATTAGCAAGGGTTTCAGCCTCGTTTTTCGCGCAGAATCGTCGGCTGAGACCCGCTGCACTACCACAACCTGGAGCGGCGCGCCCTGAACATCGCTCTCAACATCTCTCCCAACATCTCTCCCAACTATGTACGGCTCACCGGCATCGTAGTCCGAGTAGAGAAAGGGAGACCCCAGAATAATTCCTCGTGTGAATGGACGCTCATGATGCCAGCCAATCCCGCCCCTGACGCCGCGTGCAAAACCGGCATCCGCAGCCGAAACCGGCCTGCCCATCGCCCCGCGCATCTGCGCGCTCGAGAGCGGCACCAATACTGAAGCTGCAAGCAACGCGATACTCAGCCGCCGGACCATGTCAGCCCGATTTCCTTTTGTTCTTGAAAACCAAAACTATTGTACCCCCATCGCCTGTTCGCCGCGGGCGGGCAAGCCCGTTGCCTCACGAGTTCCGCAATAAAAAAGCAGTGGGACGCGCGGTTGGCGCGTCTCACTGCTGGGGTAGAGTGTTGCTATGCTGCGTTGTTACGCCGGGAAAGAACCCAGCGCAGTGCTACCTCCCATGTCCGCCGCCCCCGTGCGATCCGCCCCCGTGCGATCCGCCCCCGTGTGACGATCCGCCGCCGTGGCTGCTCGGCGCCGAACGTCCACCGCCGTAGCTGGGAGCAGAACGTCCGCCACCGTAGCCGGGAGCAGAACGTCCACCGCCGTAGCTCGGAGCAGAACGTCCGCCACCATAGCTGGGAGCAGCACGTCCGCCGCCGTAGCCGGGAGCAGCACGTCCGCCGCCATACGCACCGCCGCCGTAAGAGCGCGGGGTGACGATGGGCTGCCTCATATTGAGTGGCGGACGAGATGACCCGCCGTAGCCGCGGCCTTCCGAAGCCGAACCGCGCGAAGAGCCGTACGCACTGCGGCCTTCGCTGCGGCCGGCCGATTCGCCCGCCCTGCCCGATCCTGACTCAGAAGATGAGCGCGGGGCCATCGGCGAAAATTTCTGCCAGCCGCCGTTGCTGCTTCCACTTTCGCGAGCAGTCGTCGAGTTACCCGAGTTGCCGGCTCTTGACCCCGAACCCGCGTTCGAATTGCCACGCGTTTCCGAACCTTGGCTGGAGCGCTGGTACGGGCTGTTCGAACTAGCTGAGCCGCCATTTCCCGGCCTCGCCGTTTCGTTCCCAGTCGACCGCCCATTCGACGCGGCTGCCGTGCTGCCTCGGGCCGAAAAGAAATGCTGATTCTGCGACACGTTCCGAGTCGTTGACGCAGCCGCCGGGCGTCCGCTGGCCGAGAAGCTTTCGCGGCTCGGAGACACGGGCAATCTGCCGGTTGCGAAATGCGCGTTCTGCAGCTCCGCATGACTCATGGCGTGAGCGCTCATGTGACCGGTGCCGAACTCTTTGCCCGAGACGGAGGTCGCGCCGCGGAAGTTCGCATCATGCATCGCCAGGTTCACGTTCGAAAATCGCGTGCCCCCGTGCAGCGCAGCAAAGCCCCCGCGGTTGTATGCGCCGATACCGGCAACGCCGAAGCGCCCGCCGTAAGCTCCATACCAGGGATGGAAACGATCACACGGTCCAAGCGGCAGCCAGCCGATCCCGCCCCAGCCGCCGAAACCGAATCCAAATCCGAATCCGAAACCACCGCCGAATCCGAAGAACGAAACATAAGCCGGCGCCCAAATCGGGCGGTAATACGGATATCCGTAAGCCGGACCGGGCCACCAGCCCCACGCTCCGTTGTACATCATCCAGCGACCGTAGTGATACGGCGCCCAGCCCCAGGGATCATACGAAACCCAGGTCCACCCCCAATAAGGCTCATACACCCAGCGCCCGGCGCGATATGGAGCCCAGCCCGGCGCCACAGTCGGCTGCCACACTGGACCGTAATCCGGAACTTCCGTCCACACGCCGTGGGCATCAAGGTCTTCGGTCCCGACGTAATAGTCGTTAGTGCGCTGCCGCGATACCGAGTTGCGGATCATGTTGTCGCGATCGGTGTTCCACTGGTCCCAGTCATCTCGGGCCGGAGCTTCGCCGATCTTGTATTGCGCGTCCGCGCCGCTGCCCTGAATGGTGATGAACTGGCCCTGACCGACGCGCGTGCCGCCTTGCGGAGTCGTAACTTCGATTTCGCCTCTGCGGACGAGTACTTCAGTGTGATCGTCGGCAGTAACCAGAATGCGAAAACTGGATTCGCGCCGCTCGGTGCGAATGGCAACATTGGGCGTATCGATCTCAGCGTCCGCGTCGCTGTTCTTGTACACGGAGTAGTTCGCCATGCCGTGTCCAAGTTGAATCTGAATTTGCGAGCGGGTGAGCTGCGTGATGTTGGCCTGCGAATGCTCAGCCAGGCGCAGCATGTTGGCATAGTCAAGCTGAATTTCAGTGCGCGCCTTGTCGCCGGTAGAAACCCGGTCACCCGCAAGCACGGGAGCATTGAGCGCAGCCGCCGACCAATCCTTGGAGTCGCCGCGCTGCGTGGAGACGTCGCCATGGATCAGGCTGATGCGCGCCACCCCGTTCTTTTCCTGCGGAGCCGGCGCGCTGGAACTCGGACCGCCGGAACCTGCGTTACTAGAACCCGTGTCGTCGGGAACTCCCGCCGGGGCCTCATCCATCGAACCTTGATCCGCCGAATCCTGATCCGCGGAAATCTGACCATTGGGACCTTGCATTCGGATGCTAGGCGACGGTTTCGAATCCTGATCCGGCACCTGTTCGTCCGCGCTCTGCGCGATGACGACGCCTGGAATCGCGATCAGCATTCCTAGGATTGCCGCTATTACCTTGAATTTCATACGCACCTTCCCCTCGTTCGGGACAAACTATGCCTGAAGGATTGCAGGCCGAGTGCCAATGTCGAGCGACCAGCGCGGACTTCTTTAACCGCATTATTTCTTAGCAAGTTAAGAGAGACATAACAGCTAGGACAGGCGTTGCTTCGGGAGTCTCCGATGGCCCGGTTCCACCAGGGTGGTGGTTTTCGGCCAGGGGTGGTTATGGCTTCGAGCGATCACCCGATGGCCCGATGATCGGCCTCACTCCCCTTCGTTGTCGTCAATTCCGATCTTCGACAAGCGATACCGCAGCGCATTCCGCGAGAGGCCAAGCAGGCGCGCAGCCTGCGACTTGTTGCCGCCTGCCCGCTTCAGAGCTTCCCGAATCATTTCGTCTTCCCACTGGTCGAGCGTCATGCCGTCAGGGAGAAAGCGATCGGACGCAGCGCCGCTGCGATTGCGCGGCGAGTCGAGTTGTATGTCGCCGGCTTCCAACTGGCTGCCCGAGGCAAGCGCGCAGGCGCGTTCGATGACGTTCTGCAGTTCCCGCACATTGCCCGGCCAATAATGCCCGGCAAGAAGCTGCAAGGCGGCGGGAGAAATGCCGGTGATGGTTTCCGATCTCCCGGAATCCTGGGCGAAGCGCGCGAGGAACAGGTTCGCGAGTCCAGCGATATCTTCCTTGTGTTCGCGCAGCGGCGGGATATCGATCGGGACCACGTTGAGCCGGTAGTAGAGGTCCTCGCGAAACGTTCCGTCTTCGAGCGCGGCGCGCAGGTCGCGGTTGGTAGCGGCGATCAGCCGGACGTCGACCTTGATGGTGCGCGTACCGCCCAGCCGCTCGAATTCGCGCTCCTGCAGCACGCGGAGCAGTTTGACCTGGATGGCGGGCGGCACGTCTCCGATTTCATCAAGGAAGAGCGTGCCCTTGTCGGCGAGTTCGAATTTGCCGGGCTTGCTGGTGGCGGCTCCGGTGAAAGCTCCTTTTTCGTAGCCGAAAAGTTCGCTCTCCAAAAGATTTTCCGGAATGGCGGTGCTGTTTATCTTGATAAATGGACCGGAAGCGCGGCGCGATTTTTCGTGGATGGCGCGGGCGATCAGGTCTTTGCCAACACCGCTTTCTCCGCCCAACAAGACGGTGGAGTTGGTGGGTGCAACCCGTTCGACGGTGGCCAGCACTTCCTGCATTTTGGGACTGATCGCAACGATGTTGGGATGGCTGTACTTCTGTCCGAGGGCTTCGCGAAGCGAGCGATTCTCCTCGCGCAGGCGGGAGTTATCGAGCTCCTTGTGCACCACCATTCGCATTTCAGCAAGCGAGAACGGCTTGAGCACGTAGTCGCTGGCGCCAGCTTTCATCGCCTCAACCGCGGTTTCAACCGACCCGAACGCGGTCATGACCACTATGGGCAACGCGGCATTTTGCTGCTTGGCCGTTTGCAGAAATTCAAGCCCGCTCATGCCCGGGAGTTTGAGGTCTGTGAGCACGAGGTGAACGGATTCCAAGGCAAGCAGCTTCAATCCAGTTTCAGCGTCGCCGGCGGAGAGCGTTTTGAATCCGTCGTCGCCAAGGTTCAGCTCCAGCAGCCGCCGCATCTTGGCTTCGTCTTCGATGATGAGGATGGTAGGCATTGGTTTAGCTAGTGCTAGAGTGGGGACGGGCGCCCTCGCCCGTCCCAGCCGAGCGCAGCTCGGCGGTTTCCTCTAGCGGAAAAAAGACCGTGAATACCGCGCCGCCCCCTGGCGCGTTCTCGACATGGATCGACCCATGATGACCGTCGACGATCTTCGAAACGATGGAGAGTCCCAGTCCCACACCGGTTTTCTTCGTGGTCACAAACGGGTTGAAAATCTCTTCGCGCAATTCTTCAGGAACGCCGGGGCCAGTGTCGGCCAGGCGGAGTTCCACTCCTTCCCGATCATTCTGTGTTGCGGGTTGAACACTGACCCGCAACGTGCCGCCGTGATCGTCATTCTGCATCGCTTCGTAGGCATTCTGCACCAGATTGAGGAAGGCTTGCTCGCACAGGCTTTCGTCCAGCGCAACGAGTGGCAGTCCGCTCGCGTAGTGGCGCTCGGCGCGCACCGGTTTACCCGTAACTGATTTACCCGCAAAACGCCCGGCGACAATTTGCAGCACGCGATCGAGAAGCGCGATCAGGTCCGCGGGACGCGGTTCGGCATGAAGAGGACGAGCGAAGTCCAGAAACTCGGTAACAAGGGCGCTGAGCCGGTTGACCTCGGTCGAAATGTAGCCGGCCAACTCACGGGCAAGTTCGTCGGAGGCCTGCAATTTCTGGGTCAGCATTTCAGCCGAGCCCTTGATGACTCCCAGAGGATTGCGAATCTCATGCGCCAATCCAGCCGATAGCTGGCCGAGAGCGGCCAGTCGTTCCGAGCGCCGCGCTTCAGCCTGAGCGTGCTCGAGGCGGCGATTGGTTTCGGCCAGGCGTTCGGCGAGATCGCGATACAACTGGGTTTGATGCTGGCTCTGCTGCGAGAAGCGGTTGACGACCATGGCGGCAAGAAAGAAGAACAAGATACGCAGCGCGAGGTAGCCGAAAGCCTCGGGAGTCAATTCGTATTCCTGCATCGCGGGATAGAGATACGAGCAGTAGGCGGCAGAAGCAACAAGCGTCCAGAGCAGCGTCAGCCAAGTGCCACAGTAAAGTGCCGCGGTGACGACCGGCAGATAATAGATGGGATAGTAACTGCTGTTGATTCCGACTTCGCCGGTGTGATCGATAAGCAGGGTTGCCAGCAGAATCTTGAGCAGTATGACGTAGAAGACTCCTCGTTTGGGGAAGCGGGAGATCAACTTTGTCTCCACCAGTTGCACAATGCCGATAGCGAGGAGAATTAGCTGCTTGTGCCATTCGAGTAGTGGAGGGAGCACCGCCAGTCCGATGAGGAAGAGGAGCCAGATCGTAAGCCAGGCCGCGTCGAGGCGGCTAAGCCGCCGGGAGTCGGGATCGAGAATGGAAAGTGCAGGTGCCACGCAGCTTCCATCCAACCGCAGAAAGCCCTCCGGCGTCAATTGGACGGCGGCTTCCTCCGGTGCTGGAGCCGCGGGGCCGAAGACCGGGTTGCGGATATAACAATTTCCAATCACGAACATAAATAGTTTAAATTTCCGCAAACTGAGGCCCAGCGACTACTGTTATGATGCGGTTGTTCGATCCGGCTGGAGGGTTGATCGGGCACAAAATGAGTATCATCAGCTGATGGAGTCAGAACGGACGATCGTGTCCGGGAACGGACAACAATGACCAAGGTCGAAGCAATTATTCAGGTGTCAAAACTGGACGCAGTGAAAGACGCATTGCACGAGGTTGGCGTCGAAGGCATGACCGTTTTTGAAGCCAGAGGACATGGCCGGCAAAAAGGACACACCGAGTTTTATCGGGGACGCGAGTACACCGTGGACTTGATCCCGAAGGTGAAACTCGAGATCGTGCTGGCCGATGAAATGGTGGAGAAAGTCGTGCACGCGATCACCTCTGCGGCACGTACGGGCAAGATCGGCGACGGGAAGATTTTTCTTTCGCGCATAGACGAAGCGATTCGGATTCGCAACGACGAACGTGGCGATAGCGTGCTGTAAGCGCACGAATTTCGATGCGGCAGATCGACCGGCAGATCGACCGGCAAAGATCGACCGGCAAAGATCCGCATCCCCCTAGTCTGCTGATTTATAAGCAGAGCGGAATGAAGGCTTGAAGCAGGGGCTAAATACTTCGCGGGGAGAGTGTCATCGAAATGACCACCGTGGCCACCGTCCGCAGTGAGTTATCCGACCTGTACGTTCGGGAATCCGCCGCCATCGAGCAGGAATTCTCCGCTACCGGTGAAGGGCGCACGGCGGTCGCGCGGCGCACCGCCCTGGTCGATACCATCGTCCAGCGGCTTTGGAACGAAATCATCGTCAGTTCTCATCCTGCTTCTACTCCCTCTGGTTCCAGCCCTGCCGAGCCTGACAGCCCGAAGAATTTCGCGCTGGTGGCCACCGGCGGATTCGGCCGCGGCTGGCTTTTCCCCCACTCCGATATTGATCTGCTCTTTCTGCACGCCGGGAGTGACTCCGAGAGTAAATTCAAAGATCCCATCCGGCGCTTTTCGCAGGAATTGTGGGACCTGCGTCTGAAGCTCAGTCCCGCCACGCGAAATCTGGCGGAGTGCGAACGGCTGGATCCGAACAATGTTGAGTTTGCCATCTCGCTACTCGACTGCCGCTACCTGGCGGGCGATCGCGAGCTCTTTTCACGGCTGCGCGAAAAAGCTGTTCCTCGTCTGGTCGGGCGGGATTGCCAGAACCTGATCCAGAACCTGGCCGAGATTACGCGCGCGCGTCATCATAAATTTGGCAATACCGTCTTTCACCTGGAACCGAACGTGAAGGATGGGCCGGGCGGTTTGCGCGACTACAACGTGGCCAACTGGCTCGCGCTGATTTCCGCGATGGAAAAGTTGAAGGTGTGGCCGGACGCGAAAACGCTGCTGCCGGTTTCTTCGCGAAGGGCGTTCGACGCGGCGCTGGATTTCCAAATGTCCGTGCGTTGCTTTCTGCACTTCCGGCACGGGCGTCACGACAACACCCTCACTTGGGAGGCGCAGGACGCAGCGGCGGCGAGAAAGATTGGCGCCAGCTTTGGCATGAACGAGGCGGAAATCGCGAACGCCGCCGACTGGATGCGCGTCTACTTTGGCCACGTGCGCAGCGTGCACCGGGTCTGCATGCAATTGCTGGAGGAAATTCCGGCCGCCTGGTCGTCGTTGTACCGCCAATTCCAGGGCTGGCGGTCGAAGGTCCCAAGCGCGGACTTCTCGGTGGTGGATGGACTGATCTTTTTACGACAAACGCAGCAACCGGACGGCCTGCGGGATCCGGAAATGCTTTTGCGGCTCTTTCATTTCATGGCGGAACATGGCCTGAAGCTGAGTACGACCACCGAATATAAAGTCGAGCAGGCGCTGCCGGCGCTGGCGGCGACGCCGCCGCGAGGCGCCGAGTTGTGGCTTTACCTGCAGGAAACGCTGGTGCAGCCGCATGCGGCCGACGCCCTGCGCGCCATGAACGCGCTTCACCTCCTGGCGCTCCTGCTGCCGGAACTGAAGGGGATTGAGGCGCTGGTGGTCCGGGATTTTTACCATCGCTACACGGTGGATGAGCACTCGTTTTTGGCGATCGAACATCTGCATCGTCTGAAAGAATCGAAATCGGAATGGGACCAGCGCTTTGCCGAGTTGCTGGGTGAACTCGAACAGCCGGAACTGCTTTACCTGGCGCTGCTGCTGCATGATTCCGGCAAAGCCGTGCCGGGCGAGACTCACGTTGAGGGCAGCCTGCAACTGACGGACAGCTGCACCGAGCGGCTGGATCTTGATCCGGTGGATCGCGAGACGGTGCGCTATCTGGTGGCCAGCCATCTGGAAATGTCGGCGGCGATGCGGCGGGACGTATTCGATCCGGCGAATGTGAAGTCGTTCGCCGAAAAAGTGGGAGTACCCGAGCGGCTGAAGATGCTGTGCCTGATGACTTATGCCGACATCAAAGCCGTGAACCCGGAGGCCATGACGCCGTGGAAAGCGGACAACTTATGGCAACTTTATATTGCGTGCGCGAATTACTTGAGCCGAAGCGCCGATGAGCGCGTGCACACCCGCGACGACGGCTCCAGCGTCGATCTGGCCAATCTTGCTCATCTGCGGTCGCTGGCGTCGGTAGCGGGGAAGAAGATCAACATTTTTCTGGAAGGATTGCCGCAACGGTATCTGCGGATCTATGGCGCGAGTGACGTTCTGGCGCATGCCGAAATGGCCGCCCGGCTGGGGCAGGACAGCGTCCAATTGAATTTGAAGCAGGTTCGTCACTGGTATGAGCTGACGTTGATTACCACCGACCGGCCCTTCCTGTTCGCCTCGGTTTCCGGGGCGCTGGCCGCGTGGGGAATGAACATCGTGAAGGCGAACGCGTTCTCCAATGCCGCGGGCATGGTGGTGGACACTTTTTATTTCACGGATCGCTTTCGCACGCTGGAGATGAATCTGCAGGAATGGGAGCGTTTGAAGAAGAGCATCGCGGCCGTGGTCAAAGGAGAAGCCGATGTGGCGCGTATGCTGCGCGACCGCTTGAAATCGGAGAAAGCGAACAGCACGAAGGTCAAGATCGCGACCCAGATTGAATTCGACGACAGCTGTTCGGCGCAGAGCACGATGGTGCAGGTTCTGACCCAGGATCGTCCGGGACTGCTTTACCGTATGTGCTCGCTGGTCTCGAAGCATGAGTGCAATATCGAAATTGCGCTGATCGAAACCGAGGGGCAGATGGCGATTGATGTTCTGTATCTGACCTCAGGCGGCGCCAAGTTGAGCGCCGATCGGCAAGCCGCGCTGGGTCAAGCGCTAAGAGACGAACTGGCGGCAAAATAATTCTTCCTTTTACTCACCTCGGCTACATGGATCGAGCAGGCTCACCTTGCGACGAATCGTTTTGTGAGTGTGAACACGAAGAGGCCGAGCAAGAGGATTCCAACCGCCCTTTCAGACGCGATGAGTAATCGGATCCATGGGCTCGCGGCAGGCAGAATGTCAGGGAAAGAGACGCCCGACAGTGTCGCAAAGCTGAAATAGAGACCCTGCTGCCAACCCAGGAACGACCCGCCCAGCGTGGCGCAATGTAGGAGTAAAAAAGTACCCCGAATATAATCACGACCCATCCCGCAGTCGCGATAACGCGCAGCGGCTTCTCGCCGTAGCCGCAGCTTATTGCGAGGAATGCCGAGACCAGCCAGTGTCGCTTGTCGCCCTGCCACAGCACCTTACGCTGCATGGTCTTCTCGCAATAGGAGGCCCAACTCGCGCTCTCGTAATCGGCCTCCCTTATGAAATAACTCTTCAAGGCTCGGTAAGTTGCCTCGGCGCTCCAAGGGTGGGACTCGTCAATGTGAGGTCGCCTGAAGAGTTTGGCCGCACCAAACAGCGTTGCTTCAAGGTTTATCGGCTCGCGACCGAATGAAATTGAGTACGCAAGAAGCCTGACGTTTTCTAGGCTGCAATTTGTGAACACGCAGCGGTCCAACTCGGCTCGGCTCAAGTCCGTGTTGTCCAGATTTGACCATCCAAGGTAGGCGCGTCGGAGATTCGCTTCGACAAATTTCGACGTCCTAAGCCGGCACTTATCCAGATGAGCTCCGCTGAGGTCGGCGGCAGTAAAGTCAAAGCCGCTCAGATCGGCTCCCGTGAGGATAATGCCGCTTAGGCTTTCCTTTTGGCGAAGCGCGTCGCTCGGGCGCTCCCGAATGTTCTCGCGCTCAGCATCCTTTAGGTGTTCCCAGCACGTCGCGTAATCCCAGATCCTGGCTTCCTCGCACTCGCCGTGAGAACAGACTGGGAGTTCACGGCCGCGAACTGTGACGGTGGGAGGCTTCGCCATAACGGCGGCAATGAAACGATGTTGGCCCAGATACTACCACCTGTCAATGTCAACGACCAGTCCCCGCCCGCCTAGGCGGGCGGGACTCCCCTCCGTACACGTCGAAGTACTAACGATCCGCGTAATATCCGTCTCGGGTTTGGACGCTCAGGTCTTTCTTCTTCACCGCCAACACGACGTGGTGATAGCCGTTGGCTGCGCTGTCTTTGTCGGGTGTATAACCCATGCTGTACTGGGTTCGCAGTTCCTCGACAATGCTGGTGTAGATATCGCCGACGGTTTCTTTCTTCGTAACTTCAAAGAAACGTCCACCGGTTTCTTTGGAAATCCGCTCTAGAATTTTCTTGCCATCGGTGCGCGGGCTCTCGGAAGGACGTTGGCCTCCGCGACCGCCTCGACCACCACCGCCGCCGCCCGGCCAACCGCCGCCGCCACCGGGCCAGCCACCACCGCCGCCGCCCGGGTAACCGCCGCCACGTCCCATTCCGCCGCCCTGATTTTCGCGGTCATTGCGGTGAGAATCCGCGAAATAGATGGAATAGACCACCGTGTCGGAGCGCTGGGCGGACTCGATCGCGCTCTCCAGATAGGTCTTGCTGCCGTGGTCGACGCCGTCCGAGAGAATGACGAAAGCCTTCCGGCCCTGCTGCTTCTTCATTAATTCGTTCGACGCCAGATAAACGGCGTCGTAAAGCTCGGTACCGCCGCCACGATGAGAGCCCGAGCCTGAGCCGGAGGGGGAGTTAGAGGGATCGTTGGGATCGTTCGAGCGCTCGCGGTCCGATGACGTCTTGAGCAAATCGAGCGCCGCTTGCAGCTTTTCACGGGACGGAGTCAGATCCTGCAGCAGTTCGACTTCCCGATCGAAGTGAATGAGGAAGGCTTTGTCCTTGGGCTGCACGAGCATCTGATCGAGAAAACTGCGGCTCGCGCTGCGCTCCGCGTCGAGTACGTTGTCTTGACTGCGGCTGGTGTCGACGAGCAGACCGAGCGTGAGCGGGAGATTCGTTTCCTGCGAAAAATATTTGATGGTCTGCGGGCGCCCGTCTTCCTGCAGCGTGAAATCGTCTTTGGTGAGGTCGCGGACGATCTTGCCATGTTTGTCGCGAACGGTAACGGGCAGCGTGACCACTTTGACGTCAACGGCGATGGTGGCAGCGGGTTCCTGAGCCCGCATCGATGGGCCGACGCCGGGAAGAGCGGCCAGCGCGACCATCAGCGCACAGACGATCAGCGCACAGAAGACCAGCGTAAAGGCAACCGGCTTCCACCAGGATGAGGATGCGCGCCTTGATGAACGCTGCGCAATCGTCTCCTTGGCTTTATCTCTACTTGGCCGGAGATTATCAGGCCGGGGCTGATTCACCGTACATCCTCCGTTTGTCATACTCCGTTATCGTTTATTTCAGACGAATCTTAAGAGCGCTGAATCAGAAAATAGAATACACCGCGAGGATCGCACCCGCCCAACTCGGAAAGGCACATGAGCCGGATACTTATGACTGGATGCGCGGCGCCGGAGTTGCAGTTGCCAAACATCCTGTAAAAGCAACGTCAATGCCGGGTAAAATTTCGTAAAGGGCACATATCGCGCATTTGGCGATGCTAAAGTTAGACCATGCGATGTTTCCGGCAGAGACCCGCGCACGTGCGCCCTCTAAAGACGCGCCTTCTTGCAACCGTCCTGCTCACGGCGTTGGCAGCTCTGATTCAAGCGCAGCCGAGCTACCTTTTGGCGCAGGACAAACCGCAGGACAAACCAACGCCCGCTTCCGGTAGCCCACAAGTCGCCAAGGCTGTGGGAACGATCAAGAGCATTCAGGCGGATTCCATTACGGTGGCTCAGTCCGGTGGCGAAGCAACGGCAAGGCTGCTGCCCTCGACCAAGATCCTGCGCGTGCTGCCGGGAGAAAAGGATCTGAAGAACGCGACCACTCTGCAGCCGCAAGACTTGCAGCCTGGAGATGGCGTACGTGTTCGTGGATGGGCAGCGGCGGATGGACACACCATCGACGCCTTGGAAGTGCTTGTGCTGAAGCCGGCCGATTTGGCGGCCAAACAGCAGCGCGATCGCGACGACTGGCAAAAACGCGGCGTGGATGGGATCGTCACTAATGTGGACGCTGCGACGGACATCATCACCATCAAGCCCGGTGCAATGGGCGCGAACCGGAGTATCGCCATCCGCGTTGCCAAGGATACGATCCTGCGCCGCTACGCCCCCGACTCGGTGAAGTTCGAAGACGCGAAACCGGCGCCCATCGATCAAATCAAGGCGGGAGATCAACTGAACGCGCGCGGAACTCGCAGCCCCGATGGCAGTGAGGTGCAGTCGGAGGAAGTTGTCTCCGGCACATTTCGCTATATTGAGGGGACCATCAACGCCATCGACTCCGCCAGCAATACAATGACGGTGCAGGATGTGATCGCCAAGAGCGCGGTGGTGGTGAGGGTGTCTCCCGACTCGCAAATGTGGAAGCTGCCGGCGGAAATGGCGCAACGCATCGCGATTTTCCTGAAAGGCGCGGCCGGCGGCGCGAGCGCTGATCAACCCGGCGCCAACGGCCAAGGCCAAAGCATGCGCAGCGGCCAGGGCGCTGCGCCCGGCGCTGGTGGGGCGCGGCCAGCAACAGAACCGCAAACCGCGCGCGGGCCGGCCGGCGCACCAGGCGGAAATGGTCCGTCGAATTTGCAGCGCATGCTGAGCCGCTCCCCCAGCATCAAGCTGGCGGATCTGCAGAAGGGCGACGCCGTGGTGATCCTGACGGCAGCGAGCGGAAAATCGGACGCGGTTACAGCGAGCAAGCTGCTGGCTGGAGTGGAGCCCATCCTGACGGCGGCGCCAAGTCGCAGCGCATCCTCGCTGCTTTCCCCGTGGGCGCTGGGCGCGCCCGGCGGAGAAGGTGAAGCTGCCCAGTAGCCAACAAATCTCAATCAATGTGATCTGCCTGGAAAGAAAGGGTGTGCGTTTGAAGCATTTATCAGTCTTCGCTCTGGCAAATCTCACTTTGGCGATTCTGATTCCGGTGACCATGGTCGGGCTGGCTGCGCCTGCATCGGCGCAGTCGCGGGCCCAGTCGCCAGGAACGGCGGGAACCTTGCGCGGGCAAGTGACCGATCCTTCCGGAGCGGTGGTGACGAACGCCACGGTTGCGGTCCTCGTCTCCGGCGGACAAACGCATTCGGCCACAACCAGCAAAACCGGCGGGTACGAAATCGGAAATCTGCCGCCCGGCAAGTACACAGTCACGGCCAATGCCCAGGGATTCGCCGTCTTTGTGCAAAACGACGTAGACGTGGCGGCGGGCCAAGTCGCGCAATTCAACATTGCGCTCGACATCAACGTGCAGGAGGAAAAAGTCAACGTCCAGGGAGAGGGAGAAAACCCTCAAGTCGACGTCAACCCCGCCAATAATGCGAGCGCGATCGTACTGAGCGGCAAGGATCTGGAAGCGCTTCCCGACGATCCCGATGAATTGCAGTCTGACCTGGAAGCGCTGGCCGGACCTTCAGCCGGTCCCAATGGCGGTCAGCTTTACATCGATGGATTCACTGCGGGACAGCTCCCGCCGAAATCGTCGATCCGCGAGATTCGCATCAATTCTAATCCCTTTTCAGCCGAATACGACAAGCTCGGCTACGGGCGAATCGAAGTCTTCACCAAGCCGGGCACCGACAAGTTCCATGGACAGTTCTCCGTCGTAGGAAACAGTTCGGGATTAAACACGCGCAACCCTTTTCTCGGCGACGCTGCGCAGGAGCCGTACGACTCCGTAATCTATATGGGAAATGTCGGCGGGCCGATCAACAAGAAGGCGTCGTTCTTCCTCGACGTGCAGCGCCGCAACATCGACGAGATTGCAGTTGTAGACGCGCCGACACTCGACGTGAGCGAGAGCGTTCCCAACCCGCGCACCCGCACCAACATCGCTCCACGTATCGACTACCAAGTCAGCACCAATAACACGCTCACCGCGCGTTACCAGTATTATCGTGACACCCAGGAAAATGCGGGTGTCGGCGGGTCCGTGCTGCCGGAGGCTGGCTACGACACCACATCCACCGAACACACCGTGCAGATCACCGATACGCAGATCCTGGGAACGAAGGCCGTAAACGAGACTCGCTTCCAGTACCTGCACGATAACAGCGGGCAGACTCTGTTGAGCACGGCGATAGGCATCAACGTACTTGGGAATTTCACAGGTGGAGGCAGCAATTCAGGAGTGCAGGCGGGCCACCAGGATCATTACGAACTGCAGAATTACACTTCGATATCGCAGGGCAAGCACTTCGTGAAATTCGGGGGACGTCTGCGGGCAGTTCACGAAATCAGTACGTCCGGCACTGGGTTCAACGGTACCTATACCTTCTCTAACCTCGGGAATTACAACACTGGCACTCCGAGCCAGTATTCCATCGATGCAACCCCCAGCGGTGCGGTTCCCAGCGTGTCCGCCACGGTGGTGGATGCTGGGCTGTACGTGCAGGACGACTGGAAGGTGCGTCCGACTTTCACTCTGAGCGGCGGCCTGCGTTTTGAAACGCAGAACGCGATTCACAATCATGCCGACTGGGCGCCCCGTCTCGGCTTTGCGTGGGGCATCGGCGGCGGAGGCAAGAATGCCCCGAAAACCGTGCTGCGCGGCGGCTTTGGCCTATTCTACGACCGATTCACCCAGGATCTGGTCCTCAATACGGACCGCTTGAACGGCGTAACCCAGCAACAGTATATTTTGGATTCCACATCCGGCCCGATATCTTACCCGACCCCTCCGCCGGTGAAGACGTTGCCGGCAACGACACAGACGATCTACCAGATCAGTCCGAACCTGCACGCGCCCTACATCATGCAGACCGCGTTCAGCCTGGAGCGACAGGTCACGAAGATCGCCAACGTTACGGTTTCGTATCTAAGTTCGCGCGGCGTGCACCAGTTTCTCTCCCTGAACGTCAACGCCCCGCTGCCGGGCACACCGTTCTCGGCAGGGCCGCCTCCAAACCCGGCGGCGGGCCCGATCTACCAATACTCCTCCGATGGACTTTTTCGGCAGAACCAGTTGATCGCGAATTTCAACATTCGGGCGGGAACGAAGCTATCTCTCTTCGGTTACTACTCTCTGAACTACGCTAACAGCGACGCTTCCGGCGTCTCGAACTTTCCCTCCAATCAGTACGATTTGAGCGTGGACTACGGGCGAGCTTCCTTTGCCATCCGGGATCGGCTGTTTGTGGGCGGCACCATCGGACTGCCGCATGCATTTCGCCTGAGTCCGTTTATGATTTTTAATTCCGGCACGCCCTACAACGTTACCGCGGGCCAGGACTTGAGCAACGATTCCCTTTTTAATGACCGCCCCGCATTCGCTCCCAATCCTCCGGCTTCGTGCCTTTCGTCGACCGTAGCTTGCCACTATGTGGTTCCGACTACTTCCTACACTCCAATTCCCATCAACTATCTGACCGGCCCGTCCCTGTTCACGCTGAACCTGCGGCTGGCAAAAACCTTCGGCTTCGGGCCGGAGATTGGAAGCAAAAGCGGGGCGCAGCCAAGCGGTGGTCCTCCAGGCGGTGGGGGGGGTGGTCCGCGCGGCGGCGGTGGCGGTGGCGGCGGCCTTGGACGTGGCCCCGGTGGCGGAGGGTTTGGGGGCATGGGCCCTGCAACCACCCGACGCTACAACCTAACCTTCAGCGTAAATGCACGCAACGTTCTGAACAAGGTGAACGCAGCGACTCCCATCGGCGTCCTGCCCCCACCCAATTCAACCACCCCATCCAATTTCGGAAAGTCAATTGCTCTGGCAGGTGGGCCGTTCTCAAGCGCGGCGGCAAATCGGAAAATTGAATTGCAGGCGATGTTCAGCTTCTAGCCTCCGCGCTAAGTCGAATAATCGGCGTTGATCCGCACATACTCGGCGGTCAGGTCGGTGGTGAGAAATCGCACCGCGTGCTGGCCGCGCCCAAGCTGCACGCGAATATCGCAGACCGGCTGCGCGAGACTGCGATGAGCTTGCCGCTCGTTGAACGCGCAGGCGATTCCGTTCCGGCATACTCTCTGACTACCAATGAAAATCTGCACGCGCGATGGATCGACGGGCACGTCGCACCTGCCCACTGCCGCGAGAATGCGTCCCCAATTCGGATCAGCCCCAGCCCACGCGGTTTTGACCAGCATCGAGTGCGCAATCGTCCGCGCCACCAGCAACGCCTCTTCCCTGCTGCGCGCCCGTTCGACAAACAGACGGATCACGTGCTGCACGCCTTCACCGTCACTGACTATCTGCTCGGCTAGAGACTGGCATACTGCGGTCAGAGCCACGGACAACTTCTTTCGGGTGCGCGCATCTTTCACCCTCGCGCCGCTGGCGCCGCTCGCGAGCAGCAACACGGTGTCGTTGGTCGAGGTGTCGCCGTCAATGGACATGCAATTCAACGAGTGGTCGCTCGCCTCGCGCAGAAGATGCTGCAACTCCCGCGCACTCGCAGCGACATCGGTGAACAGGTACACCAGCATGGTCGCAAGCTGCGGATGGATCATGCCGGCGCCCTTAGCGATACCCAACACGGTGACTTCTTCTGAGGCCGCTCTCGAGGCCGTTCGGAAGCGCGCGGACGCCAGCTTGGGCCGGGTGTCGGTGGTCATGATGGCGTGGGCAAAGGCGAGAACGCCACGCCGGCTGGGCGATCGCGCTGAAAGGGCGACGAGCTCCGGCAACTTTGCGAGTATTTTTCCCGCCGGCAGTCGAACTCCGATGATTCCTGTCGAAGAAGGAAGGATTTCGGCAGCGGGCACGCCGAACAGCCTTCCGGCTTCGCGACAGACCTGTTCGCAGGCTTGAATGCCTACGTGTCCGGTGGCGCAGTTGGCGTTGCCGGAGTTCACGACGACGGCTCGAACGCGGCCGCCGGTCGAAAGCAACGCCGCGCGCCCAACTTCCACGGGAGCGGCGACGACCCGGTTCTTGGTGAACAACGCGGCAGCGGTCGCGCCACTGGCGGCTTCCGCCAGCGCCAGGTCCGGCCGGCCACTGACTTTAATGCCGGCAGCGACGGCAGAGAAAGAGAATCCCAGGGGCAAACGAATTCTCTCGGGAGAACGGCGCAGTGAGATCATGCCTGAATCTTCAACCAGTTTTTGGGCGGCGGCAGAATTGCAAACGTGGGCAGATTTCCGCGGATCATCGCAACTTCGTCGCAGCGATAGAGCAGGGGGCACTTATAACAGTCTTTGTGGATCTTGTCGGGAAGATCCGCGTGATTGGCAATGGTAAATCCCATGCGCGAAAAAAATTCCGGAATGCGAGTGAACAGGCACACGCAGGTGACTTTGTGCTTTTCCGCTTGCGCCAGCAGCGCCTTGACCAGGCGTCTGCCGCCACCGCGGCTTTGGCTCGAGGGATCGACGGTGATCGAACGAATTTCGGCCAGGTGCACGCCATAGAGGTGGAGAGCGCCGCATCCGATGATGCGTCCGTCATGCTCCAAAACGACAAAGTCGCGGACGTTCTCGCAGATCTCGGCGAGCGTGCGTGGCAGGAGAGTGCCGTCGCCGGAGTAGGCCGCGATGAGAGCGTGAATCTGCTCGGCATCGGGAAGGACCGCATCACGCGTGCGCATGGGCCTCTTTGCGTCCCGGCGGACCGGACTGCTTTTTTTTGTGCGTGCGCTTTTGCGGGAACTCTGCATTTTTGTGCAATGCCGCGTCCAGCGCCTTGACCAATTGATCCACGTGCCTTTTCTGAATCACGTAAGGCGGCAGAAAGCGCAGCACGGTTTCGTGCGTGCGATTGATGATAATCCCTTCTTGCAGCAGTTGCTTGGTCACCGCCTTCGCGAGTTCCGGCGAGTCCAGGTCCACGGCCTGCATGAGCCCTGCGCCGCGCACGTCCTGAATCGATTTGTGCTTTTTGTCCAGTGCCTCGAGCGCTGCTTGAAAGTATTCGCCCAGCACGCGCACGTGCTTCAGCAATTGCCGTTCCGCGCGCAGGAACTCGATGGCAACGGCGCAGGCCAACGGGCCTCCGCCAAACGTGGTTCCGTGCAGACCCGGATGCATGCAACTCGCAACCCGTTCGCTGGTGAGAATGGCGCCAAGCGGCAAGCCGCCAGCCAGCGGCTTGGCGACGGTGACCACATCCGGCAGCACACCATAATGCTGGTAGGCAAAGTGGCGTCCGGTACGGCCGAGGCCGCTCTGAATCTCGTCGAGTATGAGCAGGGCGCCGCTTTTCTTGGTTAAGCGCGAGGCGAGTTCGAGAAACTCCTTATTGACGGGACGAATCCCGCCCTCTCCCTGAATGGTCTCGATGCACACCGCACAGACGCTGCCATCGAATTTCCGTTGCAGGTCGTCCAGGTCATTGAACTTGACGAAAGTCACACCCGGCACCAGCGGAGCAAACGGGGCTCGATATTTCGGCTGACCGGTGGTGGCCAGCGCGCCAAAGGTGCGTCCATGAAAAGAGTTTTCCATGGCAAGGATGCGCGTCTTTGGACTGCGCTTGCTGCCGTTCTTATTGTTCATTCGCGCAAACGCGCGGGCGAGCTTGAGCGCTCCTTCCCAGGCCTCAGTGCCGCTGTTGCAGAAGAAAGCGCGGTCAAGCCCGGAGATCTCGGTCAGCAGTCGCGCGAGTTCCGCTTGATACTCGTGGAAAAAAAGATTCGAAACATGAATCAACCGGCTAGCTTGACGCTTGATCGCCGCCTGGATGGCGGGGTGGTTGTGGCCGAGCGCATTGACTCCGATTCCACTCTGGAAATCCAGATAACGCTTGCCGCGAGAATCCCAGAGATACACGCCGCGCCCGCGTACAAACAGGATGGGCTGGCGCTCGTAGGTGGGAAGCAAGAGCTTCGCTTCCATGCGGGAAACAGAAGCGAGGCTCATGCTCTCAGCACCTCGGTGCCGCATTCCAGCTTGGTGAAATAAAACAATGGAAGCATTTCGACCTGCGCCGCGGGCAGAATGCGCACGCGCCCCACCCCTGATTTGAGAGCCTGGGTACAGGCTTCGAGCTTGGGCATCATGCCGCCACTGACTACGGATTCGTCGATGAGTCCGGCAACCTGCTTGGTATCCAAACGAGCAATCACCGAACCGTCGGCTTGCTTTACGCCGGCCACGTCGGTCAGAAAAATCAGCGCGTCGGCCTCGCACGCTATGGCGCACGCGGCTGCCATCTGGTCCGCATTGACGTTGTAATACTGCCCGTCGCCTCCGAGCGCCAGGGAGGAGAGCACAGGAATGCCGCCTTCGGCCCAGATGGCCCTGAGCCAGCGCGGCTCGGAAAAACAGATTTCGCCGACAAATCCCAAGTCGTAATCCGCATCCTGTTTCTTGCGGGCACGAAAGACACCGCCGTCTCCGCCGCAAAGACCGATGGCCGGACACCCCGCGGCGGCGATCGCCGCCACCAGACTCTTGTTCACGATGCCGGCGAGCACCATCAGGGCAACATCGCGCGTCTCGGCGTCGGTAACCCGCAGGCCGTGGACGAAGTCGCTTTTCTTCCCGAGAAGTTTCAGGGTGCGCGTCAACGCGCTGCCACCGCCATGCACGACAGCGACCTGGTGTCCGTCCTCGACGAGCTGCACCACCGCTTTCGCACATTTCTGAAGAGTCGGTTTGTCCTCCAGCGCCGCGCCCCCGATTTTGACGACAATTTTCACTGCAGGCCCTCGGTCTCGTCCCACCCGTACATGAGGTTCATGTTCTGCACGGCTTGTCCGGCTGCGCCCTTGAGCAGGTTGTCGAGACAGGAAACAATCACGAGCCGGCGGCCATCGCGTGCCAGGCAAAAACCGACGTCACAGTAGTTGGTGTGCACCGAGAATTGGATTTGCGGCAAACTCGATGCCGGAAAAATACGAACCCACCGCTTGCCCTTGTAGAAATCTTGGAAACAAAATTGGATCTCCTCCGCCGTCATTTCGCGTTTCAGGTAGACATAAATGGTGGACAGAATCCCACGCGGGATTGGCAAAAGGTGAGGGGTGAAGATCAACTGGTGGGAATTGAGCGCCAATTGTTCGAGAATCTCGCCGGTGTGACGGTGTCCGAAAACCGAGTAGGCGGAAAAGTTGTCGGCCACTGATACGAAATGGGTGCGCGCCGTGGGTTCCTTGCCGGCGCCGGATACGCCGGACTTCGAGTCCGAGATAATGCCGCGATCCGAATCCACAATGCCCGCCGACAGCAAGGGCGCCAGCGCAAGAATGACGGAAGTCGCATAGCAGCCTGGATTCGCCACCAGGGCGGCCGACGGGATCTGGTCCGCATTCAGCTTCAGCTCGGGCAGACCGTAAACGGCGCGCTCCGTGAGTTCCGCCGCGGTCTTCGCGTTGGCATCCTTGAAGCCATAGACGGCGCGATGCTGTTCCTGTTTCAGCCGCCACGCGCCGCTAAGATCGACGATCCGCAGCCCGCGCGTCATCAGCCCGCACGTCAGCGCCTCGGTAACCAGTTCGCGGGAAACGGAGTGCGGTGTAGCCAGGAACAACAGTTCCACGCCACGCTGCTCCAACGCGGACCACGAAAACGGCTGAACCGGCAAATTGCCGTTGCCGGAAATGTGCGGCAATCCGGCCGGGTGCCCCTCGGGATCGCCGGCCTTCTTCTCTGTCTCTGCCGTGCGCCGCAAAAGCAAGGGCGCGTCGGTCCGCGGATGCCGGCCGAGCAGGCGAGCGAGTTCGAGGCCGGAATAGCCGGTCGCACCGAGAACCGCGGTTTTAAGTTTGGCCGCCATCACATCTTCTTCAAGTCTACCGTGTCTCCCTGTTTTCTCATTTCCTCCTTTCCTCTTTGAAGCATATTTATCCATCATAATGCATAATTATTCATCCATTCTAAATGGTCTTGCCGAACTGTCAAGTCGGAAGCGCGGTTCCAGCGAGTGTTTCTGTCGGTTGGAATCGAAGGTCTGGAGCGAACTCAACGCTTATAGCGAATCCAGAGTCGCTGCGACCACAGGCGACTGCCGAGCTGCGCTCGGCTTTGGACGGGCGAGGGCGCCCGTCCCCACACGGGGTGCACGGCAACTTACAGTTTTGGCCGGAGGTCGCTTGAGGTGCCGCCGGCAGCTGGAACGTAGCACTTGAGCGTGTAATCCATCACCATGCGATCGGCATTGAAGCGCCAGCCAAGGGTGCGGATGGTGCGCTTCATGCGTTGGATCCAGCCGCGCGGAAGGCCGTCGCGATCGCGCTGATAGTAGAGCGGGATCACTTCTTCGCGAAGAACTCGCAGCAGGTCTACCCCGTCGCGGGTATCGTGAACATTCATGTCGGAGTGAGTTGTGCCGTTTCCGATGGCGAAGCCGTTCATGCCGTCGTAAGCTTCCGCCCACCAGCCGTCCAGAACCGAAAGGTTCAAGCCGCCGTTCAAAACGACTTTCTGGCCGCTGGTTCCGGAGGCTTCCAGCGGACGCCGCGGATTGTTAAGCCACACATCCACACCCTGCACGAAATGGCGGCCGACGTTGATGTCGTAGTCTTCGACGAAGACGAATTTGTCGGAAAACTGTGGGTCGCGCATCAACTGGGCAATCTGCTGCAGGACGCGCTTGCCGGGTTCGTCGAGAGGATGCGCCTTTCCGGCAAATACGAACTGCACCGGGCGCTTCGGGTCATTGACCATGCTGGCTAGTTTTTCGATGTCGTTTAAGAGCAGGTTGGCGCGCTTGTAGGTGGCAAAGCGGCGCGCGAAACCGATGGTGAGCGCGTCGGGACTGAGTACGCGTTCCAGTTCCTGCAGCACGCCGCGCGGTTCTTCGCGGCGCGCGGCCTGCTTCACGGCGCGGCGGCGCACAAATTCGATCAGGCGCGACTTCAAATTGAAATGAGTCTCCCAGAGCTCGCCGTCGTCAACGTTGTCAATGCCATCCCAGATTTTGGCTTCGCTGCTGCGCAGATGCCATCCCGTACCGAGATGGCGATCGTAAAGGCGAAACATCTGCGGCGCCAGCCAGGAGGGCACATGAACGCCGTTGGTAATGTGTCCGATGGGAACCGCGTCTTCCTGTTTGCCCGGATAGAGTCCGTTCCACATGGCGCGCGAGACTTCACCGTGCAGAGAGGAAACTGCATTGGCGCGCCGCGAGAGCCGCAGGCCGAGCACGGTCATGCAGAAGCGCTCGTCGCTTTCGGGGTTCTCGCGTCCCAGAGCCATGAAACCTTCCCGGGAAAGACCGAGGGCCTCGCGCATAGGCCCGAGGTGCTCTTCGACCAGATCGGCGTCGAAGCGATCATGGCCGGCGGGCACGGGGGTGTGGGTCGTGAAGACCACCTCACGGGCAACGCGTGGCACGGCCTTCTCGAAGCCGATGCCCTCGTCTTCCATGCGCTGGCGAATCGCTTCGAGGACCGCAAATCCGCTGTGGCCTTCGTTCAGGTGAAGAACCCCAGGGGTGATGCCGAGCGCCTTCAGAGCGCGCAGGCCGCCCACGCCCAGAAGCAGTTCCTGATGCACCCGAACCCGGCCGTCGCCTCCATACAAACGCGACGTCATGTGCCGGTCCTCGGGGGTATTGCCTTCCACGTCGGAGTCGAGGAGCAACAAATCACAACGGCCCACTTTCACGCGCCAGACTTTTGCGCGGATCGAACCATGGCGGGTATCGACCTGCACCACGACCGGTCTGCCGTTTTTCCCGATGGCCGCTTCCATGGGAAGTTGGTTAACATCGGTCTCGAGGTACTCCTCGCGCTGCCAGCCGTCGCGATCGAGGCGCTGGCGGAAATATCCCTGGCCATAAAACAGGCCCACGCCGACGAGCGGGATCCCGAGATCGGATGCGCTCTTGATGTGATCGCCGGCCAGAACTCCAAGTCCACCGGAATAGACCGGGAGAGACTCGTGCACGCCAAATTCAGCGGAGAAATAAGCCACGGGACGGGGCCGCAGCACGCCGGCGTGGCGCGCCCCCCAGGTTCGTTCCGCATCCTGATACTCGCGCAGGCGGCGATAGGCGTAGTTGATCCGGCTGTGCAGGGCGAGTTCGGTGGCGCGCGCTTCGAGTTTCTCGAGAGGAAACTCGTTCAGCAGCGACACCGGACTGTGATTGAGCTGGCTCCAGCGCAGTGGATCGAGATCGTGGAACAAGCCCGCGGAATCGTGATCCCAACTCCACCACAGGTTGCGCGCCAGCGCCCAGAGCCGCTCCTGGGCAGGCGCGATGAAACGGTCGAGGGTGCGCGCTTCGCTCACCACGGGCGCAACCCGCTTCGCCGCCTCGGTGAGCAGACCAATCTCATTTTCCGGAAAGACCCGCGCCTCCACGGTTTGAATCACCAGAACGCCTTGCAGCACTCCGCGATCAATCAGCGGAACTCCCAGGAACGATTGGTAAGCATCCTCACCCGCTTCACTGAAGTACTTGAAGCGCGGATGATTCCTGACCTGTTCAACCGCCACCGGGCGCACCTGTTCGGCAACCAGGCCGACGAGCCCTTCATTGACTGCCATGCGAAGCTTGCCGACGCATTCATGTCGCAGCCCGAGCGTCGCGGCCAGAACGAGGTTGGCGCGGTCGGGCTCCAGCAGGTAGGCCGAGCAAACATCGGTGCCAAACCGCCTGGCAATCAATGCCACAACGTTCATCAGGGTCTCGGCGGGCTTGCTGGGATCCGCTGCCAGGCTCGCGATTTCCTCCCACGTCAGCACATGGCTGGCATCGAGAGAACAGGCAGCGTGGTCCTCAACGATCTCGTTCGGTCGATCCAATCTTGTCTCCATTTGCCTAAGATTCCTCAGCAGCCTGTGGTGCAAGTGCGATTCGCAACCGGTCACCCATTCCCCGCCCAGCGGCGCGAAGACGGTTGGAAAAACCCCCTAAGCCATTCTATCGGGTGAAAACCGAACTGCTCCACATCGGATGCGGAATTGTTGATTACCACAGTGCGTATCGGATGGCCAAATTGCAGTTTTGGGCTTGCGCTATTCCCGATATGTAACCGAACTATGAACTCTAATATCCGGTTCGCGCTAAGTCCAATTCGAATTGTTGATGGAGTGCATCAGCATGAAACTGTTCAAAAAGAACACAGACCTGAAAGTGTTCAAATGTGCACAGATATCCGCCTTCGTCTTTCTTAACATGGTGCTTCTGGGGTAACTGAGGGGCTGTTCTGCGGGCGAGTCAACCAGTACCGGAATTCCAATCGTTTCAGAGGAGGCAATAAGATGAAGCCAAGTACTGAGAATGAAGTCGCAGGCAAGATGCACGAAGTGAAGGGCAAGATTAAGGAAAAGGTGGGCCGGCTGACGAACAATCCCAACTTGGAAGGCGAAGGTTTTGGGGAAAACATAGCCGGGAAGGTTCAAAATAAAATTGGCCAGGTGCAAAAAGTCGTCGAAAAACCGTGACGCGATGGGGCCGGAGACCGGAGTTTCTCACCGCACGCTCATAAGCGCTGGAAACTTTCTCTCCCATCCATCAGCTTCAAAAAACGTGATAGACGAAATGAGCGAAGAGAACCACCAGCAGCAAGCCTGCGATGCCGCAAACCCAGAAGAGAAAATGCTCGGTCAACTTTGGGGAATTGATTTCCTTCTTGTCCACAACTAAAGAATACCCCTAACCTCGTTGAAATTACATCTAGGACAACGGAAGACACTCGCAGGCAATCAGAAGAAGCGGGTGATGCCCTCTTCGAGGACGAGCACTTTGTCTCTTACTCCGGCCTTCAGCGCTTCGCGCTCCAGCAACTGGAGAGGCTCTTCGATGGGCTCGTGCGACAGGCGGAACGTTCCATAGTGCATGGGCACCATCCAGCGGGCCTTCAGATCGAGAAAGGCCTGGGTGGCGTCGGCGGGGCTGGTGTGCACGTTGCGGAATTGCGGCGGATTGTAGGCGCCGATGGGGAGCAGCGCTAGTTCGGGCGACAAGCGGCGTCCGATTTCGCGAAAGCCGGCGAAATAGGCGGTGTCTCCGGCGTGGTACACGGAGTGTTTGCCGCTGCGCAGCACGTAGCCGCCGTAGCCGCGGTGCGAATCCTTGAGGATGCGCGCTCCCCAATGTCGCGAGGGGACGTGAGTAATGTCGAGCGCGCCGTGCCGATAGGTGTTCCACCACTCCAGTTCGACAATTTCTTCGAAGCCCAGATCGGAGACCAGGTCGAATAAATGATGGGGCACGACAAGCGTGGGCGCGGTTCCGGTCTGGCGCCGGGTTTGCCGCGCGATGGTGCGCAGCGACTGGCGATGCAGGTGATCGAAGTGCGCGTGCGTCACCAGTACAACATCCATGGGAGGCAGGTCGCGCAGGTTCAATCCAGGTTGACGCAGGCGTTTCAGAACGAACAGCCAGCGCGCGAAGTTGGGATCGATAACGACGTTCTGTCCGCCAATTTGCAGAAAAAAGCTGGAATGTCCAATGAAGGTGACGCCCAGTTCGCCGTTTGACACCAGTTGCGGTTTGTGGGTCTTTCCCGTGCGCGGCGTGACCACGGAATGCCGCACCAGACGCGTAAACTGGCTCGCTCGCTTGCGCAGAGCGGGATTTTTCAACGAGGACTTTAACATTCTTTCGACCAGTATGATTCGACCCGTCCGCTGCCACGCGGACTATGGACACATTATCGGCTTTGTTGGCTCAACTCTCCAGTGGGTTTAGATGCTCTGGAGCCCGACATCGACGCACGAGAGCCATTTTCTTTGGTCGGTGTTTCTTTATTTCCAGTAAAGAATCGTGTTTTCCTTGACCATCACTTTGGTGGTCATATCTAATTCAATCTCTGGAAATTTGGCAGCAAGTTTGAACGCTGCGGAGAATTCGATTTCTGATACGCAGCCCCTAATGGGGCGTTTAGCTTCTGTACAGTTGCGGTATCGCTAAAGCGATACCCTGATACAAGGCCTGGACCAGGTACGAGGCCTGGACGAAATACGTTTGGAGGGATTAACGCCGATGCGCATCGCTTTTATTGGCATGGGAATTATGGGGCGGTCGATGGCCGCGAACCTCGTTAAAGCCGGACACGAGGTTGCGGTGTGGAATCGAAGTGGCGGCAAGGACGTGGCAGGCGCACGCAGCGCGCCTTCTCCGGCGGATGCGGCGCAGGGCGCGGAAGTGGTGTGGATGTGCGTCTCTGACACCAAGGCGGTCGAGGGCGTGCTGTTTGGGCCGGGCGGCGTCGAGCCGGTTTTGGCTGCGGGCATGATTATTGCCGACTCGAGCACGATTTCGCCATCCGCCACGCTGCGATTTGCCGAGCGCGTGAAGGCGCGTGGCGTCGACTACGTCGACGCTCCGATGACCGGCTCGAAGATCGCCGCCGAAGCGGGGAACCTGATTTTCATGGTGGGCGGCGACGAAGCCGTGCTGGCTCGCCTACAGCCCCTTTTTCAGGCGATGGGCAAACAGGTGTTCCACATGGGCGAAACCAGCAAAGGACAGGCCACCAAGCTGGTCATGAATCTGCAGATTGCGCTCATCTTCGAAGGCTTCGCCGAAGCCCTCACGCTCGCCGCCAAGCTGGGCGTGGACGTGGAAAAGCTGTTGCCGCTGGTGCAGGCTTCCATGGTGCGTTCGGGAGTGGTGGACTACAAAGCCCCGTTCATTCTGAAGCGCGACTTCTCGCCCAATTTTCCTCTGCGGCTGATGCTCAAAGATATTCGCCTGGCGCTCGATGCGGCCAGGGAATCGCATGTGCGCCTGCCTGGACTCGAAGCGGTGGAAGAGGTTTACGATGTCGCAGCCGAGGAAGGCCAGCAGGATCTCGACTACGCCGCGACCCTCACTTTGCTGGAGAAATGGGCGGGCGTGGAAGTGAAGGGCGCGTCAAAGTAAGTGAAGGCCTTATCGCGAACCCGGAGTTGCCGTGACCCACAGCCTGCCGAGTTTCGCTCGGCTTGAACGGTGCCCCACACGAGCGCTATTCCTTCTTCTTCGCCAGCGAGCGGATGTAATTCACCATGTTCCAGATGTCATCATCCTTGGCACGGTCGCCTTCGAGAGGCATCTCGCCCCTGCCATTTCTGATCACGTAGAAGAGTTCGCCGTCGGTGCGGTCCTTCATCGCGTCCGGATTGGTGAAGTCAGTGACGTTCTTCATGTCCGAGGCCATGTCGCCCTTGCCATCGCCGTCTTTTCCGTGACACATCGCGCAGTCGATGACATACAGCTTCTTGCCCTTGGAGAGCGACTCCTGGGTCGGCTTGACGGGGTTTACTCTGCCGGCAGCCTCGGCGGAACCTTTGTTTTCGGGGGTGGGTGCTTTTGCGGGGGGCTGATCGCTCTGCTTTTGCGCCCATAGCGCGAACGCAAGAAAGAGCAATCCGAAAAGAACCAGCGGAATTTTCTTCGATACTTCTTTCGACACCTTGTTTTTCAACACACACCTCCTGTTAGGGAGCACGGTTGAAATGCCAAACAATACTCTACGACACCGGAACGTGCACGGGAAGTTGCGCGGTCACAGACCCCTGTGCCGTGAATCACGCATGGCACCGCCGCCGCGACTCCGGTTGCCTGGAGATTAGGTCTACGCGGAATCGCATTACGCTTGTAACCCCTTTATCCAGCGAGGATTACAGAAGTATTACAAAACGGTTCGCGGTCTCTTGCTATTGTCCTACACGGGACCTCAGCGCGATGGGGTGTCGGGAGAAAAGTCGATGAGCCAGACAGCACGCAAGTCAATGAGCGAGACCATGGGCGAAAAGATGAGCCAGGCAATGAGCGAAGCAGGAGAAGGCACCAATCGCAAGGACCGGGCGAACCGTGATGGCTTCAACTGGGGCACGGCGATCGCCATGGGCCTGTTTCACGTGGGCGCAATCGCGGCGTTATTTTTCTTTACCTGGCCGGCATTTTTCGTCGCCATTTTCTTGTGGTGGGTCTCAGGCAGCCTCGGGATCGGGATGAGCTATCACCGGCTGCTGACGCATCGCGGATACAAGACGCCGAAGTGGGTGGAGTACTTCCTGACCTGGTGCGCCACCCTGGCGCTCGAAGGCGGCCCGATTTTCTGGGTGGCCACGCACCGCATTCATCATCAGTTTTCCGACGAGGAAGGCGATCCGCACTCGCCCATCGACGGCAAGTGGTGGTCGCACATGGGATGGATCCTGATGGGCAAGTCGATGCATCACGACACCACCACCCTGGCCCGTTATGTCCCCGACCTGACCAACGATAAAGTTCACGTCTGGCTCACCAAATACCACTACACCTCCAACATTATTCTGGGCGTGATCCTGTTTGCGATTGGCGGATGGCCGTGGCTGCTGTGGGGAGTGTTCGCGCGCGTCGTGGTCGGACTGCACTCCACCTGGATGGTGAACTCGGTCACCCACCTGTGGGGCTCGCGGCGCTTCGCGACCAAAGACCTCTCCACCAACAACGGACTGGTCGCCGTCCTGACCTTTGGCGAAGGCTGGCACAACAATCATCATGCGCATCCGGTTTCCGCGCGCCATGGCTTGACGTGGTATGAAATCGACATGAACTGGTACGGCATCTGGACGCTGCAAAAACTTGGACTGGCCCGGCACGTGTACAAGGTCGCGCTCGATAACCTCCCGCCCAAGCCCGCCCTGTTGCGGGATGTAAAGGCGGCTGGGGCGATGGTGACGGCCGCCGGCAACGACTGAGAAGCAGGTGTCAGGTCTTAGGTCTCCGGAAAGGCAAGACTCGACCGCAAGCAGCTTCAACTCGATTCTGTAGAGACGCGGCTTGCCGCGTCTCCTGTCGACCCAGCAGAAGTCAGGGCCACGATACCGGCGCAACCTCGCCTGGTTTTCCTGACACCTGAGACCTGACACCTGACACCTGCCCCGCTACAATCTTCCTGTGCGGATCATCAGCCGGCAGAAGGCGATTTATTTTTTCCTCACGTTCGGAGTTTGCCTGGCGGCGCTGGCCGGTGCGGTCGGCAGCGGCTGGGTCATCCTCAACTGGCGCGAGGGCGTCAAGGTTTTTCTGGGCGTCATCTTCTTTGGCGCCATCGTTACCGGCCTCGTCCTCAATACGATTTTTCTGGTCCGCGAAATTCGCCGCAACGAGCAGCACGACAGCTTCATCAACGCGGTCACCCATGAATTGAAGACGCCCATCGCCTCCATCCGGCTCTACCTCGAAACCTTGCAGAAACGCGAGGTGGGAGAAGCGCAGCGGCGGGAGTTCTACGAGTTCATGCTGCAGGATACCGATCGCCTGCTGCAAACCGTGGAACAGGTGCTGAAAGCGGGTGAGGCGGCACACAAGAAAAGTCCGGCGCAGCGTTTGCCTCTGGAATTCAACACACTGGTGCGCGAGTGCATCGAACTGGCGCGAGTGCGCCATCATTTGCAGGCCGCGGATCTCGCCTACCGCGAGTCCCTGTCTTTATCAGCACAGAACGGCGGCGGAGCGTGCGTGCTGGGCGATCCGGAAGAGCTGCGGACCGCGGTTTCGAACCTGCTGGACAATGCGGTGAAGTACTCGCCGGATGGCGTGCACATTTCGGTCGAGTTGGAGGTTCCCAGTAATGATGAGAAGCGGGTGGTGCTGCGGGTGCGCGATCAGGGCGTGGGAATTCCCGAGCAAGATTTGAAACGCATCTTCAAGCGCTTTTACCGGGTGACGCACCGCTCGCTCTCGCAAGTGAAGGGTACCGGGCTGGGATTGTTCATCGTGCGGTCGATTGCGCGCAAGCACGGCGGCCGGGTATTCGCGCAGAGCGAAGGTGCGGGGAAAGGAACCACGGTGACCCTGGAACTGCCGCGGAGGGTGACATGAGCCGGGTGCTGTTGGTGGAGGACGAGGCGCACCTGGCGCAGGGTTTGCGCTTCAACCTGCAAGCCGAAGGACACACGGTGGAAGTTGTGGCGGACGGCGAGGCCGCTCTGGACCGGCTGGTCGAAAAAAGAGAACGCTTCGACGCGGTGGTTCTCGACGTGATGCTCCCGGGCAAGAGCGGCTTTGATGTCGCGGCCTTGCTGCGCCAGAAGAAGAACTATGTGCCGATTCTGATGCTGACCGCCCGCGGGCGTCCGGAAGATGTGCTGGAGGGGTTCGCGTCGGGCGCGGACGATTACCTGCCGAAGCCGTTTGAGCTGGCCATTCTCATCGCCCGTCTGGAGAGCCTGCTGCGGCGCAGTGGGTGGATGAAAGATGCCGGCCCGGCGCGCGCTGGCAATATCGCAGACAAGACGCGGCCGGCGCCGCGGGGCGAGCGGGCTACTGGCGGCGATGCCTTCAGTTTCGGCGGCAAGGCGATTGACTTCGAAGAACTGGAACTGCGCTCGCTGGGAAACACCATCCATCTGACCGTGATGGAAGCGGAGTTTCTGCGATATCTGGTGCAGAGCGCGGGTCGCGTGGTTTCGCGCAAATCAATTTTGGAAGATGTGTGGGGATTGCACGAAGACACCGATACGCGCGCCATCGATAATTTTGTGGTGCGGCTGCGGAGGTACATCGAAGAGGATCCGTCGAGCCCGAAACATTTGCAGACCGTGCGCGGAGTCGGGTATCGGTTTGTGGCCGAGCCGGAATAAAGGATAATAAAGAGCCAATAGCTCTCCATGTTAGATTCAAACCGTGCGCTCCATCCTGCAGAAACGCTCACTGCGATTTGTGTTTGCGGCGAACGTGATCTCCATGCTGGGCAGCGGGATGAACTCCGCCGCGGTGGCTTGGACGATCTTGCAGCGCACTCACTCCGAAATGGCTTTGGGCATGTTTGCCGCGCTGCAAACCATTCCGGCCATGCTGATGCTGCCCTTCATGGGCGTCATTATCGACCGCGAAGACCGGCGGCGCCTGGTGATGATGCTGGATTTGGCGCGGGCAGCCGTAATCCTCGTGGTAACCGTGCTTGCCTTCCTGGGCCGCGTGCAAGTGTGGCAACTCTACCTGATGAATACGCTGGTGGCCGCCGGCTTCTGGATGTTCTGGCCGACCATCACGGCGCTGATTCAGGAGCTGACGCCCCAAGGCGCGTTCGTCCAGTCGAATACGCTTCTACTCGCCGGCGTCCAGGGTGGCTGGCTGATTGCCGGCGCGCTGGTTGGATTTGTCTATGAACACATTGGGTTGGGCGGGGTGCTGCTTGTCGACGTGGGCACGTACGTCGTTTCCTTTTCGTGTTACTTCGCGGTGCGCCACGGCCGGCATGTGGTGCCGCGGGTCGTGGAACTTCGGCACGATCTGGAGGCCGCAGAAACCGCGGTCGGGCGCTTCCTGCGCGAGATGCGCGCAGGGTTGATCTTTCTGCGCGAGCATCGCAGCGTAGTTTTTCTGGGCGCGAGTTGGGCTTTGTTTCTGGGCGCGATGATGACGGGAGTGGTGGTCACGGCGCCGCTCAGCGATCGCGTCTTTCACGCCGGCGCGACCGGCTACGGATGGTTGAACGGGGGATGGGGTGTGGGCGCATTCCTGAGCGCTCTTTATGCCCCGGCGCTGATTGCGCGGGTGGGAGCGCGCAGGACGATTGCGCTTGCCATGCTGCTGCTGACTTTTACCATGGCCCTTTCACCCTTTTCGCCCTGGCTGGCGATTGCCGTGCTGCTCTATGGACTGATGGGATCGGCGCGGGGCGTCAGCGGCGTGGCCATGAATACCAGCCTGATGAAACAAGTGCCGCCGCATTTCATGGGACGCGTCCAGAACACTATCTATTTCTTTGGCACGTTTCTGCAGGTGGCACTGGGGCTGTCGGTGGGCGCGGTCGCATCGCGGATCAGCCTTTCCGCCGGATTTGGCGTAATCGCCGCCGTGTATGCGGTCGCATTTGGCAGCGCCTGCTGGCCGATGAAAGCACGGCAGGCAGTGGCTTCGACCGCGGAGTAGGGAGACTGCAGGGTTTGTGTAGAGCGGACACTCTTGTCCGCTGCCGTTGAGGTTGATCTTGAAGTTGATCCGTAGGATCAAGATCGACCCCCAAGATCAAAAGCCGCGGACAAGAGCGTCCGCCCCACACAAATTAAGGATACTGTTATTCTTTCTCTTCTCCCAGGAGAGCTTCCAGTCATGTTTGAGGACTTGAAAGGCCGGACGGCGGTCGTCTTCGGAGTGGCAAACAAGCGCTCGATCGCGTGGGCCATTGCGCAAGGCTTGCACGCGGCGGGCGCAAACCTCGCCATCACCTATCAGAACGAACGGCTGGAGCAGGAGGCCAAAGACCTGATTCTGTCGCTGCCGGGCGCGGAAGCTTTCATGTGCGACGTCTCGAAGGACGAAGAAATCACCCAGCTTTTCGAAAAGCTGAAAGCTCGCTACGGCAAGCTCCACACCCTGGTGCATAGCGTGGCTTTCGCTCCCGCCGAAGAGATGAAGGCCGACTTCGTGAACACGACGCGCGAGGGCTTTCGCGTGGCGCACGACGTGAGCGTGTATTCGCTGATCGCCGTTTGCCGGGCGGCGGCGCCGCTGATGGAGGACGGGGGCAGCGTCATCACCATGACTTACTACGGCGCGGAAAAGGTTGTGCCGCACTATAACGTCATGGGCGTGGCCAAGGCCGCGCTCGAATGCACGGTCCGCTATCTGGCGCAGGATCTGGGCCGGCGGAAGATCCGCGTCAATGCCATCTCGGCGGGTCCGATTAAAACGCTGGCCGCGCGCGGCATCTCGGGCCTGGGAGACATGCTGAAAGGACATGCCGAGCGCGCGCCTCTGCAACGCAATGTGGAAGTCAGCGAGGTGGGCAGCACCGGCGTGTTCCTGGCGTCCGACGCGAGCTCAGGCATCACCGGCGAGACCATCTACGTGGATTGCGGATACAACATCATGGGATTCTGAAGGTGGGATGCCAAGTCGCTGTCTGCTTACATCTACCGGCCCCTGAAGGGGCCACTGACAGCAACCAACTTTCGGCATCGCTAAAGTGATGCCCTGATACGAAACCGCCGACTGTATCAATGAGGCTGTTTCTTCAATTTCCGCCGGATATCCGGCCAGAACTCCTTGACCACCAGCGTAATCGTGTCATAGCCCACCTGCGATCCCCATACGCTGGCCGTATTTTTCAAGGTGCGGTCACTGGAAATATACGGCACGTTGACGCCGGGTTGGGGATGGTAGCCGGGGTGAGGATGGTAGCTATAGGTTGAAATCGCCGACGCGAGGGCGGCACCAACGATTTCGGAGTAGTTAAATTGTGAGTGTCCGGAGTCGCTGCGAGTTACGAAGATTCGGCTGACAGCATACTCGGTGCGATTAAAGAAGCTGCCGTGGCCTGACTGAAAATAGCGCGGATCCTGGCGAAGCACGGAAGGAAGAATCGCGCCCACGAAGAAATTCTCGATCGTGCCATCGGCGGCGTAGGCGCCGTAGCGCTTGCCGTACCCTTCCGCGCCTTGTCCGTAACCGGGCTCGCTGTTTTCGGCCTGACTGACGCCGGAGAGCGCAGCGTACCAGACAATCTGAATGGGGTCGAACGAGCCCCGGGCGACAACTTTGAATTTTTGCCCGGCCGTCAGGGGTGGGATTTTGCCGGCATTCTCCACGGTCAGGAAGTTGGGTAGAGCAAAAAAGAGCCGGTCTTTGGAGGTACCGGATGCCTGGCTGTCTTTGTCCTGGCTCTGGCTCTGAGTTTGATCGGCAGGCTGGGCCGGCTGCCCTGCGGATGGTTTGGCTGGAGGCGGCGTTTGCTCCGGTGCCTGACCGGCGCCGGCCGCGGGCTGTTGGGCGGTGTTCGCGTCCGAGGTCGCAGGCTTGGGTGCGTTCTGCGCGGCGCAAAAGACCGCAGTGATCAATAGGACGACAAGGGCGAAATGGGTGGTTTTCAAGTTGATTCTGGCTCCAAATTTCAGTTGATTGAAACGCGCCCCAGATTGATTTGGCAGTTCCACTCTACGACAGTCCCAGGGATTCAACGGGTGGTCACTTGGATTTTGCGCCCAGCTTCCCCCACTCGTTCTTCCCCCACTCGTTCCAAGGTGATTTCCACGTTCTGATCGCGTCGCAAACGAAGGAACTTGTCTCCCCACTCTATCAGTAAGATGCAGTTGGGCGCGAGCAAGTCGTCCAGGCCGAGCGTGTCCAGGTCGCGCTGGGTATCGATGCGGTAAAGGTCGATGTGGTACAGGGTGGTGCGGGGTCCGCGGTATTCGTGGACGAGCGTGAAGGTAGGGCTGGTCACGTCCTCGGCACGAGCGGCTTCGAACCCTTCCGCGATTCCCTTCACCAAAGTCGTCTTTCCCGCCCCCAAGTCGCCGCGCAGCAGCACGATGAGTGGCGGAGACAGCTCGGCGGCAAGCTTCCGCCCGAAAGCGATCGTCTCCTCGGCGGAGTGAGTGATGGTTTGAGTAGTGATGATCTGGCTCGTCATCCCGCAGGACTCAGTATAGCGAGAAGCAGAACCTGCGGGTGACAACGATTGAACCAGCTTGCGCCGCCTATCCCGTTGTCATCCTCCCGTCCCGCAAGAATGTCTCTCCCCGACGTTCCATTCAAGGCAGCCTGATTCTGGGCAGCGGCCAACCAAAGCCGCAGCCGCGGCTTCCAAGGCAGGAAAGAGCACGTTCATCCGTTTCCACGGAGGTTCAGCTTCATGATCGCTCGCTTCGTCTGCATTTTCGCTTTCTGCGGAAGTCTCTTCGCGCAATCGCCGCAACCGTCACTCACCATCTATAACGAGGATTTCGCCGTCGTGCGGCAGGACCTCCCCTTGGATCTCAAGTCCGGCGAGAACCAGGTCAACGTGAATGACATCACTATGCACCTGGAACCGGACTCCGTCATTCTTCGCGACCCAACGGGCAAGCACGCGCTGCAGGTGCTGGAGCAGAACTATCGCGCCGACCCCATCTCAGAACCTCTGCTGCTCTCGCTTTACGAAGGCAAGACAATCGATTTCGAAGTCGCAACGCCGCAGGGAACGCAAATCGTCAAAGGTAAAATAATCCGCAGCGGATATATGCCGCACGACTATTTTGCCATGAACCGCTACGGCCAAGAGTACGACCAAGCCAATATGGCGGCCGCCGCGGCACAGCCCATCATCGAGGTCAACGGCAAATTGCGCTTCAGTCTTCCCGGCACGCCCGTCTTCCCCAGTCTCACGGATGACACCATCCTGAAGCCGCGCTTGGAATGGACGCTCGCCACCGACAAAACCGGGAAATTTCCGGCGGAGTTTTCCTATATCACTGGCGGCATGAGCTGGCAGGCCGACTACAACATCGTTGCGCCCGAGAAGGGCGACCTGGTAGACATCGTGGCCTGGATCACCATGGACAATCAGACCGGCAAAACGTTCGAGAACGCTCGCATCAAGCTCATGGCCGGGGACGTGAATAAGATTCAGCCGGGAATGAATGGCCGGAACATCTCGGAGATGGTTGTTGTAAACGGTGCGGCCGGGGTGGCGGGACCTCCGGTCACCGAAAAATCTTTCGACGAGTACCACCTCTACACGCTCGAACGCACCACTACCCTGCGCGACCGCGAGACCAAACAGGTCGAATTCATTCGCGCGGCGGGGGTGGGTACGAAACAAATCTATATTTACGACGGTCTAAAGATCGACGCCAACCGCTACAACGGATGGAACTGGGACAACATCCGCAACGATCACTACTACGGCACCGAATCCAATCCCAAGATTTGGGTAATGCGCGAGTTCGTCAACTCGCAGGCGAATCATCTCGGCATGCCGCTGCCCAAGGGCCGCGTCCGCTTCTACCGCCGCAACGACGACGGCCAGATCGAATTCACCGGAGAGAATGTTATCGACCATACGCCCCGTGACGAGACCGTCCGCATCTACACCGGCAATGCATTCGACCTCACAGGAGAGCGCAGTCGCACCAACTACCTTGTGGACGAGGGCAAGAGTACAGCCACGGAGTCGTTCGAAATCAAAGTCCGCAACCACAAAAAAGAACCGGCGGATGTTCGTGTGGTCGAACACCTCTATCGCGCGCTGACCTGGGACATCGCTTCGAGTTCCGCCGACTATAAGAAAACCGAGGCCCACACCATCGAGTTTCCGGTGACCATCGCTCCGGACGGTGAGAAGACGATCACCTATACGGCGCACTACACCTGGTGAGAGGGCTCAGAATCCGGACGGCGTCTGAAGTTGCTCGGAAACCGGGTCCAGGAAACTGCGGTCCAGAGCGGAATCGAGCGCCATACGCAGCTTGCGGTGGTCATCGTCGGCCAAAGCAATGAAGCGGAAAGGCTGCAGACACGCGCTCTGAAACTTGCGCGTTGGGTACAGCATTTCGGCCATGCCGTGGACGGCTCCCGATCGCGTGTGGAAAGCGATCTCCACGAAATCTCCGGTGGATAGCTCGTGCGGCAACTGCAGCAATCCGCCGTTGATGGAAATGGATTGTAGTTTTGCGCGCGCCCGCTGGCCGCCTTCGGCCATCACCGCGGCCGCGACCGATCCATTGAGTTGTACTCGGGGTGAGCGCTGTTTGGCATCAGCTTGGGGGAAGTGACTCATAGCCGATTGAACTATGCCATGCTCCGGCCGCTTGGGGCAGATTACGAAAGCGCCTGTACACGGGCGTATGCTACACATGGGGTTAGTGTGCTTCTGCCAGTCGCCCAAGTTTGCGGTAATAACGGCAGTAACTTTTCTGGCTTGCGCCCAAGAGAGTACCTTTGGGCAGTAGGCCATTGATAAGACGAAGTTTGCGCGATGTGAGGCGTTCAGAGATATGGGTATTGCTAAAGGCTCAAGATTTCACTATGCAGTGGTAGCGATTTGCTTGCTGGCGGGGTTACTGACAGGCTGCTCGCGGGATCCGAACGTCCGCAAGCAGAAGTACCTGGAGAGCGGCCAGCGCTACTTCGACAAAGGCCAGTACCGGGAAGCCGAGATTCAATTCCAAAACGCCATCCAGGTTGATTCGCGTTTCGCCGACGCCCACTACAAGCTGGCGCTGGCGGCGCTGAAGCTGGAGCAGTGGCCAACCGCCTACCAGGAGCTGTCGACCGCTATCCAGCTCAAGCCGGACAACTATGATGCGCACCTTGACCTGGCCAACCTGCTGATCATGGTGCGTCAGTTTAACGACGCGAAGCAGCATCTGGACCTGCTCGCCCAAAAACAACCCAACAACCCCGACTTCTACATCGCACGTTCCAACTACTACGCCGGTATGAATAACACTGCTGCCGCGCTGGCGGACATGCAGAAGGCGCTGCAACTGGATCCCAACCGTTCTGACTCTTATCTGAATTTGGCCATGCTCCAGATGCACGGGCAGCAGTGGGACGCGGCGGAGGCGAATTTCAAGAAAGCGGTCCAATTCAGTCCCAAATCCATGATTGCGCTGGTCTCGCTGGGGAATTTTTACCAGACTCGCGGGCGATTTCCCGAGGCAGAACAGCTGTTCCGGCAGGCCATTGCGGCCGCAAGCGACGATCCCGGTCCCAGGCTCTCTCTTGCCCGCCTGTACATGGCGGAGAACAAGCCCGGCCAGGCCGAGGAATTCCTGCGCCAATCCAAAAAGGATTTCCCGAATAATTCCGAGGGCTACCGCATGCTCGGAGGCTTCTATTACAACAATAACCAGTTCGACAAAGCCACCACCGAGTATGCCTCGCTTTATCAAGAGCACCCCAAGGACATGGTGGTTAAGAAGAATTACATTCAGCTGCTGATCCTGACCGACCGGATTGACGACGCCCGCAAATTGAATGACGAAGTCTTAAAGGCGAAGCCCGATGACCAGGACGCCCACGTTTACAAGGGCGAGATCGAGATTCGCAGCGGCAAGGCCAGCGACGCGGTTAACACGCTGCAAGCCGTTTTGAAGAACGATCCCGATAACGCTCTGGCGCACTACCAGCAGGGCCTGGCCTTCGACCAACTGGGCAACACCAGCCGGGCAGAAGCAGAGTGGCGCGATGCAGTTCGACTGCATCCTGACATTGTGGAAGCGCACCGGGCGTTGGCGGCCGTAGCCATCCACCGGCGTGATCCTGGTGCGCTCGCACAGGAAGCGGACCAGATCATCGCCCTACTGCCAGAAGCCCCGGACGGATACCTGCTGCGCGCGGTGGCGGAAATCGATCGCAAGCAGTACGCGACGGCGGATGAATATATTCATCGGTCCCTGGAAAAGGAGCCCAACAATCCTGCCGCTTATGTGCAGTTGGGCAACCTGCGGATGGCACAGAGCCAGTATGCCGAAGCGCAAAAAGCCTACCAGCAGGCGCTGGATCAGGATCCGAATTCCACCGACGCACTGGGCGGTGTGCTCAACGTAGACCTGATGCAGAAGCAGCCGGACAAAGCCATCGCTACGGCCAGGACACAGTTGGCCAGGTATCCCAAGAACGCGGGGTTCCACATCATGCTGGGCCAACTTCTCATGGAACAGAAAAAGGATCTAGCGGCGGCAGAAGCGGAGTTCAAACAAGCCTCCGACTTGGATAAAAAGAACAGCGAGGCGCTGGTTAAGCTCGGCGTGGTGCAGAACGCACGCGGCGCCACGGATCAGGCGCTGCAGACCTATCTCGATGGGTCGAAGATCAATCCCAAGGAAATCGCTTTCTACCTGCTGGCTGGTAGCATCTACGAGAGCAAGCAGGATTGGGACCACGCCAAGCAGCAGTACCAGAAGGTGCTTGAGATTCAGCCGGAAAATCCGCTGGCCTCCAACAATTTGGCATACGTGATGCTGGAGCAGGGTGGCAATGTGGACGTGGCCTTCGCGATGGCGCAGACGGCGCGGCGTCAGCTTCCCGATAATCCGAACTCCGCCGACACGCTGGGCTGGGCGTTCTACCATAAGCACGTGTACACGTCCGCCATTAACCTGTTCAAAGAAGCGGTGAAAAAGAAACCGGACAACGCGCTCTACAACTACCACCTGGGACTCGCTTACGCCAAGACTGGTCAGGCCGCGCTGGCCCGGCAGCAACTGGACCGCGTGGTGAAGCTTAAGCCGAATTCCCCAGAGGTTGACGAACTGCGGAAGGCAGTGGCCGAGATCAAAGGGTAGGAGTCGTCTTCCGCGAGACGGGGCAAGCCCCGTCTTCACACCGGCAGTTCTTCCTGCATCCATCCGCCCGCTGCTTCAGGCTTGGGCTCGGCGGCAAGATCCAGAACCAACTTCTCCAGCACCATCCGCTTGCCGGGAGGATTCGAGCGCAGCGCCAGATCGGCTTTTGCGACCAGGCGAATGGCGCGCGTCAGTTCCCGCTTCGATTTGTAGCGCCGCGCCTGCCGGATGATATCGTCGGCGGCAAACGGCGGCACGCGAAAGCCCTGCCACAATGCCGCCCACAGCATGCGCTGGTCGCGCACG
>Ga0074044_10000127_pt1 | contig 76205 bp, 67 predicted proteins | sample BogForMeECP23OM1_FD_94443 | JGI IMG/M metagenome (GOLD analysis project Ga0074044, IMG submission 94443) | Bog forest soil microbial communities from Calvert Island, British Columbia, Canada - Bog Forest MetaG ECP23OM1 | ecosystem: Environmental > Terrestrial > Soil > Wetlands ...
ATTTCTTTTTGGCACGGACACAACCACGCTCGCTCCTCGCGACGGCCGCATGTGGAAGAGTACAGTTAAGAAAATTCTCTGGCCGCGGCTTTTTCGCCTCGCCGATCAGGTGATTGTTCCGTCCTCGGGCGCGCGAGACCTGATGGTATCTCTTGGTTTGCCTGCGGAACGCGTCACACTCACGCCTTACAGTGTGGACAACGATTGGTGGATGCGGCAATCCGCGAGCGTGGACCGTTCCGCCGTACGAGCTTCCTGGGGAGCTTCCGTTTCGGACGCCGTGGTTCTTTTTTGCGCCAAACTCCAAGCTTGGAAGCGGCCAGGCGATCTTCTTCGCGCGTTTGCGGAAGCGAGACTGTCGAATACCCGGCTGGTCATTGCGGGCGATGGACCGCTGCGCGCGGAGCTTGAGTCGCAGGCTGCTGCATTGGGCATTGCGAGGTGCGTTCGCTTTCTAGGCTTTGTGAATCAGTCGCAACTTCCTGCCGTATATACTTCCGCCGATCTCATGATTCTTCCATCGGAATACGAACCGTTCGCCGTGGTTGTGAACGAGGCGATGTGCTGCGGATGTCCCGTGGCGGCGAGCGACCATGTGGGAGCGGCGCGCGACCTCGTCGCGCCAGTTCGGAAGGAATTTGTTTTTCGGTGTGGCGAAGTCGCCGCGCTGGCAATGCTTCTAAAAGGCGCGCTCGCCGATCGGGCGCTCCTTGCCTCGTTGGGCCGCGCCGCCGTCGCACACGTGCAGACGTGGTCCCCGGAGAGAAATATCGCCGCTACGCTCGAAGCGATTGAAATTGCCGTGGCCCGCGTAGGCCGGCGGTCCGTTGTGGCGAGTGCCGCATCTTCCGCCGCTCAAACGTCTCCTGCCGCGCCGCAAAAATTCCGCGAATGAAGCTGCTCATCTATTCTCACTTTTTTGCGCCGAGCGTCGGCGGTGTTGAAACGCTCGTTCTGTCCCTGGCACGCGGCCTCGCCGCGCTGCGCTCACTCAGCGGCGATCCGGAATTCGAGATCACCCTTGCGACGCAAACTTCCGCGGAAAGATTTGACGATACATCGCTTCCGTTTCGTGTCGTCCGCGAGCCCAATCTCATTCACCTGTGGGATTTGATTCGCGCTTCCGATGTCGTTCATGTGGCAGGTCCGGCACTGGCGCCTCTTTTTCTCGGGCTGCTTGCGCGAAAACCCATCGTGGTGGAGCATCACGGTTTCCAAACGATTTGCCCGAACGGCCAACTTCTCATCGAGCCTGCCGGCGCTCCTTGTCCAGGACATTTTATGGCAGGCCGGCATGGCGAATGCCTGCGCTGCAATTCCGGAGTAGGCTGGTTTGCATCGCGCAAGCTTTGGCTGCTGACGTTTGTGCGCCGTTTTCTGTGCCGGAGTATTTTGACCAACATCACGCCGACGGCGTGGCTAGGTGGTCTGATTCAACTTCCGCGAGTGGCGGCAATTCCACACGGTTTGGAATTTATCGGTTCGCCGGTGGCATATCCTGAATCGGCTTCGCGTCCGGCTGTTATTGCCTTTCAGGGCCGGCTGGTCACTACGAAAGGCGTCGGCATTTTCATGGAAGCCGCGCGCAGCCTGCTTGCGGAAAATCGTGCGGTCGAACTCATTATTATTGGTGACGGCCCCGAGCGCGCGTCACTTGAACGCCTCTCGCAGGATGCTCCCCTTGCCGGGCATGTGCGGTTCGCGGGACGTCTGTTGGCAGCAGAACTGGACGCCGCGCTCGCGCATGCTTCCGTCGTCGTCGTTCCATCACTAGGTGGAGAAGTTTTCGGTTTGGTTGTTGCCGAGAATATGTCGCGCGGCCTGCCGGTGATCACCTCCGACCTCGGCGCCTTCGTCGAAGTGCTCGGGGAAGGCGGCCTCACGTTTCGTACTGGCGATGCCGCGGCGCTTGCGCGAGAACTCTCGCGGATTCTGGATGATCCTGCCCTCGCTGCTCGGCTTGGGAAGATTGCACGGCAACGGGCGCTCGAGTTTTGCGATTTTCACCACATGCTGGAAAGCCACGCGCGAGTTTACAAAGGAATTTGCTCCCGCTGACCTGTCCGAAAAGGCAGGTACGCCGTGCGTCACAAAGAACGAAACTCCGTCAAACCTGGAAGAGCCCAGGTCTAAACTGAATGTAAGGAATGCCGTGTGGCCGGCCCTATTTGTTTTTAGAAAAAGCAAAAACGGCCTCACTCGTGGCAGGAGACGGAGATTATGAAACGCGCGCTTATATTCCTCACTGCATTTTTGCTGGCGTTGGTAGCGGCACGCGGTGTTTTGGCCGCGCCGCAATCTAAAGGTACTTCCTCCATCAGCGGCGTGGTCATCGGTCCTAACGACAAACCCGCACCGCATGCCAGCGTTTCGTATCAGTCGTCCGACGGAAGCGCTCCGCATGCCGTCTATGCGGATGCACACGGCCGGTTCACGATTTCGCAGCTCAAGGCCGACAGTTACGACATTCGCGCCTCAGCGAAGGGTATTTTCTCCGATTGGCAAAGAAACATTCCGCTGCGCAAGGGGCAAGCGCGGTCCGTGGAGTTGCATCTGATCTACGCGAAGGAAATGCCCAAGTCTGTTTCGAGCACAAAGCCGAAACAATAAGACCCGCCCCCGCTCATCCCGTATTTGAGGTGCCGTACCCGCAATAGCAAGCGCTGCGGAGCTTTCCGACTATTGGATGAAAAGTTGCGCCAACTCATGCAGGTCTTGCGCCGAGACATCGGATACGGCGCAGAACTCCATGCCCTGATGCCGCCAGTGAACCCATTGATAGCCTTGCCGTGAGCCGGGCGGGTGAATGGGCGTGTCGGGTTCCTTTGTGGGCCAGACAAAGACGTTGATGAAATGTTTGCGGCGCCCATAGACGAGTGCCGCGACGTTACGCTCGCCAAGAACATCCAAACGGCCGCCAATCAGCGGAAATCCCTCGTCCATGAAATCGTGCACGGGCGGAATGAAGTCCAACTTACCATCGAACCATGGTTTGACGGTGTGCTGGTCCGTCGAAGCTACGTCGGTAAGATGCCCGGCCTGCAGGGAGCGGATATGGGCGTCGATAACTTCTGCGGAAGTGACCGAACTAGCCGATTCAGAGCTCATGCCGTGGAAGCGAGGTATGGCGTACCAGGCTACACCGGTTACCAAAAGGATTGCGGCGGCTGCGGCAAGCCAGCGCCACGCGGCAACCGGCGAACGGCTCGCGCCTGCTGCAGAGAGTTTGAGTTCGGCTCGAATCTTCTTGCGCAAGGTTACGGGAGCCGTTTCATAAAGCTGTGCGCGCTGAAGAGAAGAGCGCAGCGACTCCGCCACGCCAAGCGTTGCCGTACACTCTCGGCAAGTCTCAAGATGGCGTTCGAATTCGGCGGCGCGCATGGCGTCGAGTTCGCCGTCCAGATAAGCATGTAGAAGCGTCCCGGAGAAGTCACAGCTCATGGGGCGCCTCCTGCTGAGCAGGTTGCGTCAGCGCGCGCTGCAAGCGCTGTCTCGCGCGTGCGAGCGCGGACATGACGGTGCCGATCGGGACACTGGTAATCGAGGCGATCTCCTTGTACGAACAGCCTTCGAGCTCGCGCAATATAATGACTTCCCGGAAACGCACGGGAAGTGTTTCGAGAGCGCGGGCCAGCCGCTCACGATTGTCGCCCGCGATAGCCAGAGTTTCCGGGTTCGCAGCAGATTGTTGGTGCAGGTCCTCGTCGAATTCAGTCATGAGTTCCACTTGGCGATTTTTCTCCAGCCACGTATAACACGTATTGCGGACGATCTGCAGAAGCCACGCGCGGGCGTCTCCGCCATTGAATCCGCGGAAAAAACGGAATGCGCGCAACAGGGCTTCCTGCGCGACGTCCTCCGCATCGGACCGGCTTCGCAACAGCCAACGCGAAAGATTGAATGCAGCATCTAGATGTGGCAACACGAGCTGCTCGAAGCGAGCCCGGTCCTGCGAATCCAACACGTCCCAACCTTTCGCGTGGCCCGTCGAACTCATAAATGAAAACCGCCTAGCAGCCGATTTTATTCCCAATTATCTAAATTCTTAGGACGAACTAATTTTAGCAGGGTGAGCGTGGAAAATTGGAATAATGCGCAGCATCCCACGGTCTGCACAAATGAAACACGTCCCAAGGCGGCGCGGGAACCCTGGCTCTCTCTGACCCGCGCCGCTCCTGCCAAATATGCGCAGCAGCGGGAGATGCATACATGCGTATGCATTGGGGAGACGTGTCTACTGGAGGAAGAAAAATGACTGGCAACACAAAAGACGAAATTTTGCACGATCACAATCAGGATGGAATCGATCGCCGCGGCTTTTTGAAGTGCATGGCGTGGGCGGGGACGGGGGCGTTTTGCGTCATGCAGGGCGGCGTTCTGAAGTCTTACAGCATGAGCCGTATTGCGGAGATGAACCCCGAGAATATGAAAGGTGAGTTGAGCTTCGTGCAGATCAGCGACAGCCACATGGGTTTCAACAAGCCTGCGAATCCGGATGTTGCGGCGACCCTGCAGGCTGCCGTCGATAAGATCAACGCGCTGTCTGCTCCGCCGGAGTTTTTGCTGCATACAGGGGACATCAGCCATCTCTCGAAGCCGGAGGAATTCGATAGCGTCGAGCAGATTCTAAAGAGCGCCTCGGCGAAGGATGCCTTCTACGTCCCCGGCGAGCACGATGTTCTCAATGATGACGGCAAGCAATATCTCGAACGTTTCGCTAAAGGAGCTCAGCCAGGAGGCTGGTACAGTTTCGAGAAGAAAGGCGTGCACTTCGTGGGCTTAGTCAACGTGATGAACTTGAAAGCCGGGGGTCTCGGTACGCTGGGGAACGAGCAACTCGAATGGCTGGAAAAGGATGTAAAGCACCTGAAGTCCAGCACACCGGTCGTCGTTTTCGCGCATATTCCGCTGTGGGCGGTGTATCCGGAATGGGGATGGGGAACAGAAGATAGTGCGCAGGCGCTCTCGTACTTGAAGAAGTTTGGCTCCGTGACCGTTCTCAATGGCCACATCCATCAAACCATGCAAAAGGTCGAGGGAAATATCACGTTTCACACCGCTTGCTCGACCGCATTTCCGCAGCCTAAACCAGGCGAAGCGCCATCGCCCGGACCAATGAAAGTTCCAGCGGAGCAGTTGCGCAGTGTGTTGGGCATAACCGATGTGAACTACGTGCGCGGGCAGCATGCTCTGGCGGTTGTGGACTCGGCTCTAGCGTGATCTAGAAGAGACGCAAAAACGAGCCGGGAAGTAGATTCTCAAAATCAAAAGAGAGGGAGAAACGTCATGAGGAGAAGTGTGTTTGTAGCAAGTTTGCTGGCGATGTTGGTGGTGGCATTCGGCGGAATCGTTGCAGAGCGTAAGAGTTTTGTGGCGAGCGGGCAGGAAAAGCCAGCTTCGGCGGCGGAAGTGAAAATCGACAACTTTGTTTTTGGCCCGGCAGCAATCACAGTGTCGGCGGGAACGACGGTGACGTGGATCAATCGCGACGACATTCCGCATACCGTCGTCAGCACGGACAAAGTATTCAAGTCCAAAGTGCTCGATACCGACGAGAAGTTTTCTTACACGTTCACAAAGCCCGGTGAGTATCCCTACTTCTGCTCGATCCATCCGAAGATGACCGGAAAAGTTGTCGTCCAGTGATCGCCGCTAAACGGAGGTTGGAACTTGAACCCCTTTGACATCAGAGCGGCATTGCTTGCGAAGCACGCGCAACACGTTGTGCTGATCCACTTCCCCATCGCGTTGTTCATTGCCGGCGTGTTGTTCGATTTCCTAGGACAGATAACCAAGAAGCGCGTGCTTGCGGAGGTGGCCTACTACGATCTTCTGGGAGCCGCGATTTCCGCGGTGCCAGTGGTGGCCACGGGGCTCCTGGCCTGGCAGTTCCAACTCGAAGTGCAAAAACTCAAAGGCATTTTATTGATGCATCTGGTTCTGGGCTTTATGTCGCTGGCGCTTCTCTGGATTGTTTGGGGTTTGCACGCGCGCTCACGGCAAGAGTTCCCGGGGAAGGTTCCCGCCTTCCGCCTAGGGCTGGAGTTGCTGACCGTGGCACTCGTGGGGCTAACCGGTCATCTGGGAGGATTTTTGAGCGGCGTAAATGCTTCTAACTAGTACTTTTCAGAGACCCGCATGGCCTTTGGAAGAGGTCCAAAATAAAGTAAATAAATGACTTATAGGAGAAAGCTCTTCGCGAGGAGCCGCTCGGTCTAGTACCACGACTGCGGTACTCTTCCCAGTGGCTCTTGCGGCCCATTGAGGGCCTCACACATGACGCGTAGGCTTCTAAGAACGGGTTGGGGGCCGCGCGGGGACAGCGGCTCCGCAAGGGGCCGTGTGCGAGCTACCCAACCCGCCACTCTCTTCAGTCTCTCCACGAATATTCCTCCAAGCGCGAAATTCAAGTTTTCAAGGGCTTCCCGAAGATCCTTAAGCTTCGAGCATAGATGGGCAGGCCTCGTGCATCCCAGTATCGCCGGTTCTTGCTTGCCATGCAGAGGCGTTGCGCCATCATAGACTTGCGGAGGGTCAGTGGCTTTGGGTGAACGATACTGGCGACACGTGAGGCGATTAGCAGACAATTACCGCGCCACGAGTTTCCTTCTGTCCCTCTTGCTTGCAGCGACTGCCTCTTCCGCGCAATCCGCCTCACTTGCCGATCCGGCTCCTGCCAAATTGCGTTCTGATACGGTCGCCGCGTTCGACCGCTACGTGCAGCTCACCGACCAACGCAGTGAAGCTGAACTGAGGCGTGCCTCCGGTCTGTTGTGGATTGATTCCCTCGCCCCAGCTCAGCGCTCGGAAGCCTACGCTGCCCTCAAGCGCGGCGAGGTGCAGATTGAACAGCTCACTACCATCGATAACGGCAAGCCTATTGTTTGCCCTGGAGGGATGATTCATCACTGGGTGGGAGTGGTCTTCATCCCGGGTGTGAAGTTGGACGACGTGCTCGGCGTCCTTCAGGACTACGATCGCCAGTCCACGTATTACTCCCCCGACGTGGAGCGCTCTAAGATCGAATCTCGCGACGGCGACCACTTCCGCGTGTTCCTGCGCTTCCGGCGCCACAAAGTCATCACCGTGGTGCTCGATACCGAGCACGATGTGCGCTATTTTCACGACGCTCCCGGACGCGCCCATAGCCGCAGCTCCGCGATTCGCATCGCCGAAGTCGAAAATCCCGGCAAGAGCAACGAGCGCGAAAAGCAGCCCGGAGATGACGGCGGTTTTTTGTGGCGCATGGAGACCTGGTGGCGAATGGAAGAACGCGACGGAGGTGTTTATGTGCAGAGCGAGGTGGCGTCACTCACGCGCGATATTCCCACCGGTCTTGGCTGGCTGGTCGGCCCGTTCGTCACCAGTATTCCGAAGGAGACGCTCGCTTTCACTCTCGATGCCACGCGAAAAGCGACGGAAGCCAATCGCAAGTCGAGCGCGGCACGGTAACCTGGACTCTCCGGCAGGCCAGGGAACTTGCTACCTCCCGCGTTTCTTTGCCAGGCAGTCGTTGAGAAATTCCCAAGTGTCATTGGCGTGGCGATCCCAAGACTGCTCCGCCGCAGTTCGCGCGGCCTGCTCTCCCACGCGGATGCAGACACTCGGGTCGCAACAAAGCCTGCGTAGGAGTACAGCCAATTCGTGGGAATCTTCCGGGTTGCGGAGGATAAAACCGTTTTCTGCGTCTCGAACAATTTCGCTGGCGCCGGCGCGCGCACTCGCAATGACCGGCAGACCACATGCCATCGCTTCGAGGATGGGCAGGCCATAGGCGTCCTCAAGGGAGGGGCCCACGTAGGCGTCCGTAGCGGCATAAAATTTCATTACATCCGACGACGGTTCGAGGAACTTCACTCTTGTGTTGATACCCAGCTTTTGAACCGTTTCGTAATACTCTCGCCGGTCATCTGAACCGACAACCAGCAGGCTGAGTGGAAGCTCAGCACACTCCGCTATGGCACGAAGCAGTGTATCGAGTCCTTTATTTTTCCAATCATTCCCGATCAGCAGGAGACAGAATTCCCTCGAGCCTACTTGGAGCGCTGACCGCTCGGAATCGCGTCGTGCTCTTCGCGTGTTCGGCTCGAAGACCGTGATTTCCACGCCATGCCGAATGACGCGAACGTCGCCACGGCCATAGAGCTCTTTGAGGCAATCGGCGGAGTGTTGAGAAATCGCGGTAAGTGCAGTCCCTTTGCCCGTGTAGATAAGACCCTCAAGAAAACAAATCAGGCCGTAGTACAGCCTGCGATGAATGATCACGGGCCAGCGCGAAAGGGCTGTGCCGCGAAGACGCAACCGAGGACGGACTCGGCGATAGAATTCCCCGAACACCACGTGAACGGAAATGGCATCGGCTCCGAAGGCATTGATCCCGGGTGAGTACAACAGGTCACACTTCAACCCGCGGAAGCGCGAATGCCAAAAGCGCTGCAGGCCGTTTGCAAGAAGCCACCCGACGAATGCGACAAGATGCGGTCCCGGAATGGTGGGAACCGCGTGCCACACGATGGGGGAAGCCGATGAGCCCTGCCGGGCGCGCGTCACACCCTTGAGATCGTCGACACGTTGCGCATAAAGGTGTACCTCGCAGCCGTAATCCCTGGCGAGCCGCTCGAGCAATTCCGCAAGCGCGCGCTCCGTACCGTGGCGACGGTCGACAAACGGCGAAACAACCGCGAGCCGCAAGTCAGCGTATCCAGCGGCGCTTGGGTCGGATTGCGGCAGCGTTGGCCGCAAATTGCGCCGAGAGTCCAATGCTTGGCAGGCGGAACAATACCCCGAGCAGCAGCCAAAGGTACGCGTTCAACAGAAAATCTTCATAAGGCTGAATGCCCGCAAAAGTGGCGGGGAACAACAAAACGAACGCATACCAAAAAATAACGAAGCCCAACGGAAACCACGGAGAGCCCTTGAGCTTTTTGACGACCCTCCAGGCACTGAACAAGATGGCAACACTCATAACGAGCCAAAGGATCAGCCCCACAATCCCCATCTCGACGACGAGGGCTCCATAGCCGCTCTCGACCCCGACAACGGCCGGCTTCGCCTTAAAAAAGCGCGCCACGTATTGGCCGCCGAGCGACACGGTCCCGATGCCATAGCCATAGGGCCAGCGTTCATAATTGAAGGCGCCCAGGAAGTTTTCCACCGGGTAGGTCCAGCTGCGGTGCGTCAGTTCGCTTGTTGAGCTGCCGGGTGTGAGCGCTTCCTGATAAATGCTCACCCGCGAAAGGAGTTCATCTGGAAAAGCGATAAACACCAAAACTAGCCCAAGAGCGATACCGAGCGCCGCCCGCTGAATTCCTCGAAAGGCGCGCAGCGCCTCGCCTTGCCGCCACGGCGCGCCCCAGATAAATGCCACGCTCGTCGCTATCCCGTTGATGATCGCCCACAGGAACGCGCCCCGGGATGCGGTCAGGAACGCGCCTGCGGCGGCTACCGCTATGCTGATAAAGGCGAAATTTCTTCCTTTCCTCTGGCGAAGCAGAAGGTAGCCGCTGAATCCGAGGACAAGCAGCCAGGCCACCATCACGAAATCCGCATAGCGGCCGGCGCTGACAAAGACGGAGGTGGGACGGTAGGCGCTTATGCCCGAGGCTGTTACCCGATAGAGACTGCTCAATTCTCGGAGGTCATCCGCTTGATGCGCAGGGTTCAAAAAGGATGGCCCAAGAACCGACTGGGCAATACCCAACGAAATGACCACCACCGCCAGAGACAGATTGACGGTAAAGAAACGGCGCAGTTCCGCTTCGGAATTCAGAAGCTCGTAGCCTACAAAGAACAGGGGGACGTAGTAGAAGAATATTTTGAACCCCATCAGTCCATACATAATATGTGCGGAGGCAGGATTGAACATCTGGATGACGCCGAACCAGATGAAGATCAGCAGCGGTACGAGAAACGGAGGACGGAAGAAGGACACTTCTTTCCGGCGAAAAGCCGCGAGAAACGAGATGTATACCACCAGAACGAAAAAATCCTTTGCAAAGTAAATGGCCATGTTATTGCCAAGGAATTTTCGCGCAAAATCCTCGAACATCAGCCACGCGAGAAAAAAGTACACGCCGTTTTGCCAGCTATTGAGAATCGCTATGACAATCGCCCCGCCGGCAAGGCACAGGCCGACGTAAGCCAAACCAGCCATATCGTCGTTGATCACATACTGGGCCATTTCGTAAGCAGCCCAGGCGCCCACAACGAGGGTTCCGAAGACCAGAAGGGGGCGTCTGGAGACCTGGCCGGAGGACAAGAGCGATGCAATTCTCATAGTTCTGCTTTATGCCGGGACACTTGATTATCACTGACTCCCGCGTATTCCGAAAGAGGCATCGCGCGGGTTTTGCCTGGCCGTTTCATGATTCTGGCGCCTTGTATGCACTTAAGCCGAAGCTCTATACTCGCCCGTGGATTGCTTGTCTCAGCTCGTCGCACAGGAATCGGAAGAGGGATCGAACACTGCTCGGAGTCTGCCGTCGCTTTTGGCAGGGAATCACAGGCGCATACGGAGATAGATGGATTCGACGGATATTATTCGCCCCAAAATGCCGGAGCTCGACTCCCTGCGCGGTGTGGCGATCCTGCTGGTGGTTTTCTATCACGGATTTTATTGGTCGAATGGATTGGCAGGGCTATCGGGAGCCGCCAAGTTCTTTGTAAACCTCACGAGATTCGGCTGGCTGGGCGTCAATCTGTTTTTCGTATTGTCCGGATTTCTGATCACGGGAATTCTTGTTGATTCAAAAGCACAAGAGCATTACTTCCGAAGATTCTATGTGCGGCGCGCTTTGCGAATCTTGCCCGCCTTTTATGGGCTCCTGCTGATTCTATTGTTCATCGCATCGCAGAGCCGCGCTTATTTGCTGCTCAGCTTCTTTTACCTGTCGAATTTGGCCTCGCCGTTGGGCATTCCAATGACGTACACCATGCTCTGGTCTCTCGCGGTCGAGGAGCATTTCTATTTTGTATGGCCCGTCGCCGTTCGCATCCTCTCCGGCCGCGCATTAATGATCTGCGCGGCGGCGATCGTATGCGCCGAGCCGTTCTTGCGGGCGTGGTACTTCTTCCGGGGCTGGCCGGAGGGCTCCGGATACTTGACGTGGCTGGTGGCGGATGGGCTGGCCATGGGTGCAATCCTCGCGATGATTGCGCGGCTTCCGCAATTCACGAGGAAACGCCTTACCCTGTTTATTGTTGTGGTGGTCGGATTGGCGGCGTCTATGGCTTTATTCGGCGCGCGATACGGGATACTGACCCAGCGCCGTCTCCTCGGCGCTTCGCTGTTGCTGACGGTGGCTCAGCTATTCTTTCTTGGAGCGCTTGGACTGACTTTGTTTTTGGGCACAGGCAAATGGCGAAGGCTGGTGAATATCCCCATCCTGCAGTTTTTTGGAGAAATCAGTTACGGGCTCTATTTGATCCATTGGCTGTTCTTTGCTGGATACGACGCGATCGTGTCCAAGCTCTGGCCTTCGGCGCACCCTGCTTTAGGGAAAATGACGCTCCTGTCGTTGCGATTTATTTGTGCCGCTGGACTCGCTTCGATAGCCGCCTTCCTTTCCAGAAAATATTTCGAAGGGCCCTTTCTCCGCCTAAAAAATCGTTGGACCACGGCTTGAGAATCCAGCACTTCGCCCCAGCGGCGCTTTGGGCATGGCTGGATGTCCTTGCCTGCTCTTCCGTCCGGCTTCTATACTCGCATCGAAGAAGCTTCGGCGCCGCCGGCTACCAATGAACGGGAATATGAATTCAACGTCCCTCGCAGTGGATGCTGTCATCCCCGTTTACGGCGAGCGAGGCGAAGCTCTTTCCGCAACTCTTTCCGCTTGCGCGAGGCTGGCCCATCCCCTTTCCCGGACCTTCGTCGTCGATGATGGCTCTCCCGAGCCTGTTTCTCTTCCCGATTGGGCGCGCTCCTCGCCTCAGATTTCTCTTCTTCGTCTTCCGCAGAATCAGGGCATTTCCGCCGCCCGGAATGCCGCGATTGCCCTATCGAACGCCGCTCTTCTCGCCTGCATCAATACGGAAGTGCTCCCCGACCCGGACTGGCTCGATACCTGCCTCGGCTACCTCTCCAGCCACCCCAGCGTCGGCGCTTGCTACACGCGCATCGTGCCGCAAAGGCCGGATCGCATCCTTACGCGCTGGCGAATGCGCTTTCAGGAGCCAAAGTACCCGGAACAATCCGGCCCCACGCCCTTTGCTCACGGCCATGCCGTCCTGTTTCGCAAGGAAGCGGTTGACGCGGTCGGCGGTTATGATGTCCGCTATCGCCGCCATCATGAGGATTCGGATATCTGCCAGCGAATGAGGAAAGCCGGCTGGGAATCGCACTTCGTCGCAAGCAGCCGTTGCGTCTCCATTCAGCAAGACTCTCTGAAGGAATTAGCAGCAAAACAGTTGCGGGACAGCGGCTGGTATTCTCCGGCGGATAGCTCTCTGTTCCGCCTCTATCTGCACCTGAGCAAATGGACTTGCATAAGAGCCGGACGGAACTTGCTGAAGGGCCGCCTGCAATTCATCCCGATTGATGCCGCGATATGGGGCTATGCGCTGTCGATCGCTACCTCTCGGAGCTTGCGCTTCTCGCGCAACTCCGGAAACTAGCCGGGGATCACGAACGGATTCGGAGCTCGCTGCATACAGTAAGTTCGCCCGAGTGGCTTAGATTGTAGAGGAAGCCCGACAGGGCTCGAAAAAAAATTGCCTCGCACTCTGGACCGTGTAATTCGATGCACAGATTCCTCACCCGGGGCAGCCAACTTTCGGTATTGCGGGAAAATAGTTCGAGTTCGCTTCCTTCGATATCGATCTTGAGCAGGTCGATTTCAGCAGCGCCGCACAGCCCAATGAGGGTAGGCATATCGTAGCCGTCAATGGACTCGGAAGGCGTAGCGCCTTCCTTCGCTAGCTTTACTTGCCTCGTCCACTCGCGGCCATCTCTCCAGTTGCCCTTATCAACCACCAATTTGCTGCACTCAGGCCAAGCTGCTCCATGAACCACTTTGGCCCGGCTGCCGAATGGTCTCAGGTTGCGGCAACAAATTGCGTAGTTGCCTGGGTCTGGCTCAACGGCCACCACGGAAGCGGCGGGATATTTGGAAAGAAAGTACGCGCTTGAATACCCGGAATTAGCGCCGAGGTCGAGAACCGTCTTGGGATGCGTCACCGCGATGGGTTCATACTCTCTCTCGATAAAGATTTGCCCGAGCACTTCCCGGTCGCTGCTGCCGACCCTCATGAAAATGCAATGCTCTGCGTTTGTGACCTTGAGCTTGAATAAAGAAGAACCGCCGACTCCTATGTGAGCCTTGAGATCGCAAAAGCGCAAGCGAAGAGCCGCGCTCCAGCCGATGCTCCGCGCATAGTTCCGCACCACGGAAAATTGGTATAGCGGATTCTTCACCATGCCATCTCGTCTGCCTCGCATCCTTGATTCGTCTGCATTGATATATGCTAAGACGCAATCAATTGAAAGTCCGGAGCCGGGGGGAAGGAATCGATGCCTGGGGATGCAATGACACGCACCAAGAGGCTCTCACGCGCTCCCGCGGTCTTGCGGCAGCTGCGCGCGTTCTGGCGTGGACTCTCAAACTGGCGCTTTCGTGCCCAATGGCCCGTTCCAAGCCAAGCGCAAGAGGCGCAGCCCTTGCAGAATCCTCTGCGCGCTTACTTCGATTCTCACAGAGAAGGCCCCGGAATCTGGAAGTGGAACCATTATTTTGACATTTATCACAACCACTTCAGACGTTTCAGAGACCGAGAAGTTCGCGTCCTCGAGATTGGAATCTATAGCGGAGGCAGCTTGGGAATGTGGAAGAATTATTTCGGACCTCGCTGCCAGGTCTACGGCGTCGATATCGAGCCGGCCTGCAAGGCGTATGAGAGTGACTTCGTCAAGGTGTTTATCGGCGACCAAGCCGACCGGAATTTTTGGAAGCGCTTCAAACAGGAAGTGAACGCCGTCGATATCGTGATCGATGATGGCGGCCACCTTCCAGAACAACAAATCGTTACGTTTGAGGAGTTGCTTCCGCATCTGCGTCCCGGTGGCGTTTACCTCTGCGAAGATCTCCATGGAACGCTCAACACTTTTGCTTCCTATATATGCGGCTTCACAGTGAACCTCAATGCTTCCGACCAGCAAGAAAACAATGTGAACGACAACGAGAGACGCTTTGTCTTCAAGACGACTTCGTTGCAATCAGCCGTTCGCTCCGTTCACTTTTATCCTTATGTGACCGTGGTGGAGAGAACGGATGCGCCGATATCCGAATTGGTCGCGCCGAAGCACGGCACGCAGTGGCAGCCTTTCTTGAAGTAGACATTAGGCCAGATTTGGTTCTCCAACAGTCTGGCCAAAACACCCCAACGCCCACCGACTCCCTCTAAACCCCCGACTTCCGCCGGTCTTGTCCGAATCGCGCTGTTCCATTTTGATACTGGTCTGGTCCAGCCTAAAATGTACTTGACAGTCCATACTTTTGATGTTATCATTTCCCGTGTCGCGTTCAACAAAGCCTTTCCACGCCCCGTTTCAATTCCCGGTCCGCGCCTTTCCCTCCACCCGTCTCTTCCACCTCGATCTCCATGATGGAATTCATCCCCTTCCGCCGCAGCCACGGCAAAGTGCGTCTAACTCTTTTAGAATGCGCACTTACAAAAAACACGCCTGCAACTCCTTTGGAATCTGCAGTTCCAAAACACAGGACTTAAAACCCTTTAGAATCTGCACTTACAAAAAAACCGGGGGGTGGGGGGTCCCCCCTCCGCGCCGAGAGTCAACTCACGAGGCGACGGTTCTCTCTCTGCACCGAAGCCCCAATTTGCAGCACGTCGATCATCTGTCCGAGCTGCTCGTTTGCCAGATCGCGTCTCGAAAGCGCTCCTTCTTCGGCGCATGCAGGCGCGCCGCCTTCTTTGAAATGCGCTTCTATGGAATACTTGAACTCGAACGCACTCTCGGGAGTTTCCATGCCACGCTACCTCTCGCAACACACGCTCGCTTGCCTCACGCGCCAAGGCGCGGAGACGCTTGCCCAACGTATGCAAGGTGGCGGCCCTGCCTGTGCCGAACGTGTTCTCGTCAACATGGTGGAAGGAAAAATGTTCGCGGAGTTCCGCTCCGATTCCCGCGAAACGCTCGAAGCCTGGCTCAAAACCGAAGGGATGCACTTCGATTGGATCGTCCGCATCGAATGGGAAAGCCGCGAAGGCAAACTGCACATTGCTGAGTAGAGGATCGTAAATAGATGCAAATAAATGGGTTACCTGAAATCAGGGCTCGGGCCAGCCACCCCGTGAATGTCGATAAAAAAGAGGGTGATTTACGGCGCCACCTGCGCTACTCTTTCTTTCCTACGTCTAACGGGAAAGGGAAACACTATGTCTGACTATGCACATCCAGAAGTACTCGTCACCACCGAATGGGTGGCTGCTCACTCGAAAGACCCGGGCCTCCGCGTCGTAGAAGTCGACGTCGACACCACCGCCTACGATCAAGGCCACGTGGACGGCGCCATCTCCTGGAACTGGCAAACGGAGCTGCAGGACGCCATTCGCCGCGATCTCGCGCAGCCCACCGCATTCGAGGAATTGCTCGGAAAAGCGGGCATCTCTCCGGCAACGACCATCGTTCTCTACGGCGACAACAACAACTGGTTCGCAGCTTGGGCCTTCTGGCAATTGAAATACTACGGCCACGAAAAGGTTCTCATCATGAACGGCGGCCGCAAAAAGTGGCTCGAGGAAAAGCGCCCGCTCAGCACGGACAAGCCCCCGGTGGCTGCCGCATCCTACAAAGTGAAGGCCGCGAACGGCGCAATCCGCGCGAAGCGCGATGACGTTTTCGCCGCGCTCGAGAAAAAGTCCGGCGCGCAACTTGTGGATGTGCGTTCGGTGGATGAATTCACGGGAAAGATTATCGCGCCTCCCGGCATGACGGAGACCGCGCAGCGCGCCGGTCACATCCCGGGTGCGGCAAACATTCCCTGGGCGCAGGCCGTAAACGAGGACGGCACGTTCAAGAGCGGCGACGCCCTGAAGCAACTCTACGGAGCCAAAGGCATCAGCGGCGATCGCGAAGTCATCGCCTACTGCCGTATCGGGGAGCGCAGCTCGCACACCTGGTTTGTCCTCAAGTACCTCCTGGGCATCAAGGATGTGCGCAACTACGACGGCTCCTGGACGGAGTGGGGCAACTTGATTGGCGCGCCCATCGAAAAGGAAATCTCGGCCGCGGCCGCGAAGTAGCGTCCGCGTTGCTCGCATAGAAAGCGCATTCGCAAAACAGAATCACTAAAAGGCGAAACGAGGCGCAATCTTTCGCGCCCCGTTTCTTTTTGTCTCGCTCGAAGAGAATCTGCGAATTAACGCCGAAATCTTACTTCGGCGCGGATGCCGGCTTCAAGAACATGGAATCATCCACCGGAACATTGTTCTTGATCTGCGTTAGCCGGAGCGTAAAGACGTTTCCCTTTTCGACGTGCCGCATGCGAAACGCGAAGTAAGCCCCGTCGACGGCCCGGTAGTCATCCAAGTAGTTTTCCACTTTGTAGTCGCCATCCTCCCGGTGCAACGTATCGTCGGTGCGCACGGGGAAGCCGCTTTCCGTGTCAAAATAAATCTTCGAAGTGAGTTTCTTTTGCGGCGTGAATTCCAGAACGTAAGCCGTGTGCACACCCACCTTTTCCGTCCCGAGAACGCGCCCGGTTACGGCCATCAAGAGCGCGTCGGCGCGGTCGTTGAAATTCGACTGGCGGATGCGGCTCTCCAAGGCCGGGCCAGTGATCTCATGCATGCCGCCGGCGGGGTCCTCGATCCACGCGATCTTGCCATCGCATACTTCGCGAAGCACCACCCCGTTGGAGAAGGTGATTTTGTAGAGAGCTTTGTTCGGCGCTTTGCTGAAAATTTCGATCGCCGCAAAACCGGAGGCGTCCTCGGTCTGATAAATCCCTTTCAGATAGCGCGTCGTGAAGCTGGACCACACGCTGCGGCCTCCGCTGACCGTTTCAAATTTCTGGAGCAAATCCTTTGTGCTGGGAAGGGGGGACGCACTTGGATCCACCTTCGTGACGGAACTAACGGGCGTGACGGGCGCAGCGCCGGGCGGGGGATTCTGCGCCAAGGAATGAACGGCAAAAAACGTTCCGAGAAGGGCCGAGGCAGCGAGGGGCACGAGCCTGCGGTTCATAATTTCCTCCAACACACGGAATCTTGAGGACGAATCTATCTTCAAGTATGAATTGGCTGTTCCAGAAAGATAGATTCATCGTCGCGCAGGGTGGTGGAAAAGAGACTGTCCGGAAGGGCAGGTCGGCACAAACGCGTTGCGCGCCCCGCCACAGCCCGGCCATGCCACGCGGATTTTGCTGGGTAGTTATTGTTCTCCACCTGAGTTTTTGGGTGCAGCGCGGGCAATTGGGGATAGAATACGCGCCTGCTTTGGGAGGTGGGTAACCATGGAACAGAAGCAAAGGCGCGAGCCGAGATATCCCTTTATCGCCGCGGCAGAGCTCTTGGAGGAAAATTCCGGCTCCCGCATGACCACGCGAATCAGCGACTTGAGTTTGAACGGGTGCTATGTCGACACGGTCAATCCATTGCCGGATGGCACGCTCGTGCACTTGACAATATTCACCGAGACTCATTCGTTTGAAGCGCCGGCGACAGTGGTTTACTCTCACGCGTTCATGGGCATGGGCATGAAGTTTCGCGATGTTCAGCCAAAGTCGGAAGAAGTCTTGCGGCTGTGGCTGCCTCAAACAGCTGAACAAACGAATAAGGCCCACGGTTAAATCGAGAGAGTCTTGGTCGGAAAATTGCACGAAAAAACTCTGGGTGGCTGGAGAGAATCATGGGTAGCGAATTTGAATTCGAACGCAGGAATGAAAAGATCCGCGAACCGGAGAACCGCAGAGCCGAACCAGGTGCCGGCGTAGTCGGGAACGAAGCCATAACCGGGCGGCGATTGTTTCTGCAAAGCGCTGTAGCCGGCGCGGCGGCGCTAGCGCTGCCGAAGTGGGCGCACGCAGCTACTGTTCCGTCTGCACTCGCGGACGAAATGGACGGGATTCGCGCGGAAATTGAAAAGCGCCACGACGAATCTGTGCAGCGTTTGCAGCACTGGATTCAGCAGCCGTCCATCGCCGCGGAAAATCGCGGCATGAATGAAGGCTGCGAGCTGACCATGCAGATGCTCCGCGACGCTGGCTTCGATCAGGTCACGAAAGTGCCCACCGACGGACAACCCGGAATCTTTGCCACGCTCGATGCCGGCGCGCCGCGAACCGTCGGCCTTTATTTCATGTACGACGTGAAACAAGCGGATCCCGCGGAATGGAGTTCGCCGTCATTCGAAGCGGCAATCGTCGATAAGCCCGGCCTGGGCAAAGTGCTTGTAGGTCGCGGCGCCGTAAACCAGAAAGGGCCGGAAGCCACGTTCCTCGCCGCACTGCACGCGATGCGCGGTGCGGGAAAGAAAATGCCGGTGAATTTTGTCTTTGTCGCGGAAGGCGAAGAAGAAATTGGCTCGCCGCATTTTCCGCAAGTGGTTCGAAAGCCTGAAGTGGCGGCAGCGCTTAGAAAGTGCACGTCCGTCTTCATGCCGTACGCCGCGCAGGGGTTGAACGGCGAAGTGACCATGACTCTCGGCGCGAAAGGCGTGGTCGAGCTCGAGCTGGTTTCGAGCGGCGCTCGCTGGGGTCGCGGTCCTAAAAAGGATCTACACTCTAGCAACAAAGCCCGCGTGGACAGCCCCGCGTGGCATCTCGTCGAGGCGTTAGTAACCCTCGTCTCGCCGGATGGAAACGATCCAGTGATCGAAGGTTTTGCAGCTAAGGCGCGCCCTCTCTCGGACACCGACAAGAAAATGATCGCGGAGGCAGCGCGTCGTCTCAGCGAAGCGGACGCAAAAAAGCAGATGGGTGTCGAACACTGGGTCCATGACGTGAACTGGCAAGAATCGCTCGAACTCCTTTGCTCGCGTCCCACGGTCAACATCGAAGGTCTGGTCGGCGGCTACACCGGCCCCGGCGGAAAAACTATCTTGCCCGGCAAAGCGGTCGCCAAAATCGATATGCGGTTGGTCCCGGACATGACCGCGGCCGAATCACTCGCCGCGCTCAAGGCACACCTCGCGAAAAAAGGATTCGGCGATATTGAGGTCAACATGAGCGGGGGCTACGATCCCACGAGCACACCCGCCGATTCCTCGATCATTCGCGCCTCGATCGCGGTTTACAACAAAAACGGCATCGATCCCGTGTTGCTCCCGCGTCTCGCCGGTTCCTGGCCCGGATATGTCTTCACAGGCGACCCGCTTCGCCTCCCGGCCGGCCATTTCGGCATGGGCCATGGTAACGGCGCCCACGCTCCCGATGAGTATTATCTGATCGAATCGACCAACCCGAAGGTCGCCGGGATGGACGACGCCGTCCGTGCCCACGTGGAATTTCTCTACGAGGTAGCTCGCACGTCCTAAACCTAAAACTTCTCGTAATTATCTCCCGTCCAGGGAACCAAACAGCCATTCCAACGTCTTAACGGGTATATCTCCGTTTGGAGGCTGAACATGAGGACCTTGGTGCAGGATTTGCGCTACGCGCTTCGGCAATTCCTCAAATCGCCCGGATTCGCCTCGAGCGCCGTACTTTCCCTGATGCTGGGGATCGGCGCTGCCACGGCCATCTTCAGTGTCGTCTATGGAGTGCTCCTCGATCCGTATCCATACAAAGACGCAAATCGCATGGTGCACGTTGAACTCCGAGACAAAAATGGCCGCGGGCCGCTGCTCATCGTGAATGGCACGCAAGCCCAAGAAGTTCTCAAGGCATCATCGGTCGATGACGCCTTCCTGCAAGACGACAAGCAGGAAAATCTCACCGGCGACAAATTTCCCGTTTCCGTGAATGTCGGCCTCTATTCGCCAAACATGTTCGACTACATGGGCGTCCCGCCTTTGCTTGGCCGCGAGTTCACTCCTGCTGACGCTCCCGGCGGCAATCCCGAGCCGGTCGCCGTCCTCAGCTATCTTTTTTGGCAGCGGCAATATGGCGCGAGCCGCGACGTGATCGGCAAATCGATCGAGCTGGACCACAAGCCCTACACCGTCATAGGCGTCGTTCCGCCACGTTTCACCTGGGGCGACGACGACGTCTATCTGCCCGCATTGCCCTCCGCCGATCCGCACTATTACTGGAACTCTTTCATCAAGCTGAAGCCTGGAACGAACTATCCCGCCGCCCAGGCAGAGATGCAGTCCTTGGTGGACCGCTTTGCGAAAGATGACCCGAAGAATTATCCGCAGGATATGCGTGCCAAGATTGTCTCCTTGAACGAAGAGGTTCTCGGCCGCTTTGCTGGCACGCTTGTCTTTTTGTTTGGCGCCGTGGTGATCCTACTGATGATCGGCTGCGCAAACGTTTCGATCCTTTTGCTGGCGCGCGGAACCGCGCGCCAGCACGAGTTTGCCATTCGCACCTCCATGGGCGCGGGACGCGGCCGGCTGATCCGCCAGCTCCTGACCGAATCCGTTCTTCTTTCGGTAACGGGTGCGGCTCTCGGCGTTTTGGCCGCCTACTGGGGAGTGAAAGCTCTCTCCACCATGCTGCCGTACTATTCGTTTCCGCACGAAGCCGCGATTCACGTAAACGCCATGGTCTTGATCTTCAGCGCCGGTATTGCGGTTTTGACCGGAATCCTCTTCGGGATCTCTCCTGCTTATCAACTTTCTCGCCCGCACCTCAGCGCACTCATTCAGGCGAGTAGCGCAAAGCTAACGGCCAGCACGCACAGCCGCAACACGCACCGCCTTTTGATCGCGGGGCAGGTGGCGCTGACGCTCTTGCTTCTCGCGGGCGCCGGGGGCGCGATGAAGACCTTCCTTGCAAAGATGCACACGCCGCTGGGCTTCGACCCCGATCACGTTTTTGCAATGAACGTCGCTTTACCCAAAGGCGCCACCACCACCTGGCAGGAGCGCATCAACGAGAACGAAATGATTCGTCAAGTCGTGGCCCAAGCGCCTGGAGTTGCCGAAGCAGGCGTCTCCACAACGTGGTTCCCCGGTTTTCGAGGCTTCAACGCCAAGATTGAAGTTCAGAGCAAACCAAGCCTGACGGATGCGCAAGCGGTATTGACGCTTATCAGTCCGCAACTGCTCTCTACCCTGCGCATCCCCTTGTTGCGCGGAAGAATTTTTGACGACGGCGAGTCCAAGCGTGCCGCGCATCTGGCGATGGTGAATCAGGCCTTCGTGAAGCAATATCTCGGCGATCTCAATCCCATTGGCCAAAGTGTCCGTAGCCCCATGCTCAAAATCGATCAAGCCAATCTGCTTTCCGCTCAAGCCCCGGATGACTGGCTCGAAGTTATTGGTGTGGTTGGAGACGCAAAGAATGACAGCTTAGACCACCCCGTGAAACCCGCGATTTTTCTGCCTTATAGTTTCATTCTGCCCACGGACGAAGCGTTCATCGTTCGCGCCAGCGGCGATACGGAGACGACGATCCGGTCGGTCAAGGAGCGGCTCCGCGAGGTGAACTCGGAGCTTGTCGTCGGGCGCGACCACACGCTGATCTGGTGGCTCGACACGGACGGCTGGGGTCGCGAGCGCTTTATCGCCACGCTCTTCGGTCTCTTTGCGGCCCTGGCCCTGGTGCTCGCCGCGACAGGGCTCTACAGCGTTGTCTCTTTTGCAGTCACTCAGCGCACACAAGAATTGGGCATTCGCATGGCCTTGGGCGCTCGTCCTGCCTCTGTCGTGAAACTCGTCCTCGGCTCTACCGCCGCCATGCTCGGCGCAGGCATCGCCGTCGGATTGACTTTGAGCGTCATTCTGAACCGTGTCGTGGCCTCCTGGGCCGGAGGAAGTTCGCGCGATCCACTGACCTTGATCGTAGCTGCTTCGATCCTCTTTTTTGTCGCCGGAATTGCCTGCGTTTTGCCGGCGTGGCGCGCCGCGTCCATCGACCCCATGCGTGCTTTGCGCGTCGAATAGAAAGCCGCAATTCTAAGCAGCGGCATGGTGCTGTCAGTGGGACGAGGCCGGCCGTTTAGCGGCCGCGAGCTCTTGCAGCATTTTTTCGCCTTCCTCCAAAACTAGGTCACGCTTCTCTCGCAGCGAAGCAATCGTCGGCACGGCTGCTTTATCCGGAATCACGCCCTGGCCCTCGAGTTTGCGGTCCTTCGGTGAAAACCAAAGCACTTCGCTGATTTCCAGAACGCCGCCACCCTTCATGACTCTGTCATGCGTGATGCCCAGGACACAGCCACACGATGGGCTGCCCACTAGCTTCGCCCGCCCGGAATCCTGCATGCCAGCGGAAAACACTTCCGCCGCGCTCGCGGAATATTCGCTTACGAGAATGACCACCGGGCCGGAATAGATCCGCTCTCCCTTTTTGCCGACGAAGACCTGCGTTTCTTGCGCTTTGTGGCCGTCGCGTTCGGAAGCGGTCACCTGTTTTCTGCTCATTCTCCGTTCGAACAGAGTCCTGCCGTCGAAGAACAATCTCGCCATGGCCTCCAAAGTAGCTCCAACGCCTCCGCGGTTTCTGCGAAGATCCAGAATCAGCCCCGGCGTTGTCCGGAGGTTGTCGATGGCTGTCTTGAAGTCTTTGACTAACGAAGGATGAAACTCGTCGAAACGGATGTATCCGAAACCTGACGACAACTTTGCGCTTATGACGCGCGGTTCTGTGGAAAGTGTTTGCCGGGCAAATTTAACGTCAAACGAGGAACCGTTCGCGCGCTCCAGACTTGCGGCGAATGGCGTTTCAATTGGCCCCGCAAAGACATTGCTGAGGATGCGGAGCTTCGTGACGCGCTCTGTGGAGGACGGCAAGACTTTCGGTGCGGCCTCCGCAACACGGTCCGCAATCGGCTGGCCATCCAGCGCAGTCACGATCATGCCCGGCTCGATGCCAGCGTGCGCGGCGTTGCTGCCGGGGAAAACATCCAGTACGACGACCTTGCCTTCGACATAACCGGGCCGGAAGCCGATGCTCACGCCCTGGTGTTTCTTGCGGTTTGCCCATTGCTCGGGCGAACTGAATCGCGTGTGCGCATCATGCAGCTCCGCGGTCATGCGATCTACGATGGAATAAAAATCCTTGTCATCTTTGGCCCCTTGCACCAGCGGCAAATAACGCTGGTGAACCTCCTGCCACTTCACACCGCCGAATTCCGGATCGTAATAATGCTCATCGACGTCTTTCCAGACTTTTTCAAATACTTGCTCGCGTTCGTTTGGTGAAAGGCTGCGCGACGTCCCGCTCGTCGCCATCGTGAAGGCTAGACCGAGGATCAAGACAGCGAGAATCGTATGGCGAGACACGAAGCTGGGCAGCACGTGTTTCATGATTTCGGCGTTCGATGTTTCTACGAAACACCCTTACATCAAAAATGTTGCGTGACCCCGTGGCAAATGCCCCAAGCGACCGGAAATGATAACAGCATGGTTGTTTGGACGGCGAGAAGAACGAAAGAGTTGGCTCGCCGAAGGAGGCAGAAAGCCAGCGCACCCATTGCAACCTGCCCGCTAGTTCGGATGGTCGTGCGTGTCGCGGTTCAGTTGCTCAAGATTTTCGCGTGCTAGCTCGTTTTTCGGATCGATTTGCAAGGCACGTTCGAAATGCAGCCGCGCCTCTCTGAAGTTTCCGGTTTCCGCCAGCGCGCTGCCCAGATTTGCCTCGGCGCCTGCATCTTCAGGATTCAGCCGCACTGCGGCGCGGAAGTGCAAAAGCGCTCCCGCGAAGTCGCCCTGCGCCGCCAGGGCATTCCCCAGGTTGTAATGAGCGTCGAAATAATCGGGCCGTCCCGCGAGTGCGGTGTTCAGATAAGAGATGGCTCCGTTCACGTTGCCGCTCGCCAAAAGCACGGCGCCCAGCGCGTTGTTGGCTGTCGGGTCATCGGGGCGAATACGAACGGCTTCGGTGAACTGCAGCACCGCGCCAGGCAGCTCGCCTTTCATTTGAAGCAGAGCCGCGAGGTTATAGTGCGCTTCGAAATCGTCGGGATTATTCTGAATGTGGTGGAGAGCTAACGCTTCCTGAATCGCCGCGCGCGGATCCGTCGTTGTTTCGGAAGACTCCCGGGGAAGCACTTGCAGCCACAGGTGGGCCATCTCGTCGCTGGCGCGGTTGCCCGCCATCACGCGCTTCGGCGGCTGGTTGGGATTTCGAACGTTGTCCGCCGAGTTGTCGTACGTGAACCGCATGGAGATCACGGTTCCCGCCGGCAGGTCCACGGGTTGCGCATAACGATAGACCGCCTGCCAATTCAAATCCCAGTTGGCGATGTGAATCAGCGTTTTTTTCGCTCCGTCTGGCATCGTCGCGGTCGCGAGCAGATCTTTCCCGAGATAGTGCGCGTGCGGGTAGATGGCTAAAACGCTGGCGTCCACGGGCAATGTGAAATCGTCGGAAACCAGAAAATTCTTCTCGCCAGCTGGAATATCCAGCATGCGGTCATTATCAAGCTGCAGCAGAATCGGATGCATGGTGGCCGGCTTGTCCGTGAAATAGAGCCCCAGAGTTGGCTGAATCAGTTCCGGCTTTCCCGAGGGCTGGAAATGCGTGTTCAGAACCAGATCGGTGTTCTTGTCCAGCCGCAGCGCCATGCCGTCAGGCTCAACATACGGGGCAGATCCCGGCTTCCAAAAAAGAAAATGGCTATCGGGATCGAAGGCTTCCGATTCGATGATGAGTTCCATCCCGCCAAATCCCGCGCCAGGCTCTTTTTCCAGCCTGCGCCCGGACTCTTCGCGGTCTACCAAGACATTTGCATGATGTACGAGCCGTTTGTCGCCGGGCCTGATCTCAATTGCTTTTAGCCACCGCGAGCGATGCACGGGTGTTCGAAACACAAAATTCCAATACGAATCGCTTCCCCCCGCGGGCAGTAAGTATGGTTTCGTGGCTCGAACGATCACGTCCGGCCTGCCGAGCTGCCAGGCCGCGCTGAAGGTGGGCTGTGGCGGAAGGTCGGAGGGGTTGCCTGCGATCTCGCCCTGGTCGATCCACGCTTGAATCGTCGAGATCTCGGCGTCCGTCAAGCGAAGCTCGTCTGCAAATTTCAGCTCGCTCCGCTCCGGAAGCCACGGCGGCATGATGCGTTTGCCAGTAACGAATGCGATCTGCCGCCCGTGCGTTTTTACGTCCGCGTAAGTAAGCAGCGAGAAAGGCCCCGCCTCACCTGGATGATGGCACTGGGCGCAATTCCGAAAAACTATCGGTGCAATGTCGTGGTTGAAGGTAACTTGCGGCTGGCCCGCCGCAGCTTTGGGCGTTGACTGCCACGTCGCCGCGGTGTGGCGCGCCGCAAATCCAGCGGATGCCACGGCGAGAACGAGGAAGAATCCAAAAAGGGTTTGCTGCGTGCGCGTCATTCCACGTCCGAAATGTAGCATCCCACCCCATGAGTCGCGCCCACATCCAGACGCTTGCCGCTAAGCGCCGCAGCAATCGCGTCCACTAGCTCCTGCGTCGTGGCAGCGCTGCGCGCCCGCCCAATATCCTCGTAGAGATTATCGATCCGGCCGTGATAGACGAGACGCCGGCTGGCGTCAAATACCGCAACTTCCGGCGTGATTTCCACTTGGCTTTCCTTCACAAGCACGTGTTGCGGATCGCGCAGCGCGGGAATGGTGTAGCCATACTCCCGTTCATGCTTGCGGATCACTTCCGCCGATTCCGACTTACTTGGATAGACCAGCCAAAACGCCGCTTTCCCCGCATACTCCGCGCTTAGTTTCTGGATTGTCGGCGCGTAGCGATTGGAGACGGGACAATCCGTGCGCACGAACACCAGCACGACAACCTTGGCGCTGGCCGATTTGAGCGGATCGATAGGATTTCCCGCCAGATCGAAGCCCGTGTTCTGTGTGGAACGAGAAGTGGAAGCGAAGGAAGAAAGCCATGCCGCAGCAATCACAACAGAGAGAAGAGAGGCGACTCGAAAGGCGTGCCAACGGCGGCCCATAGTTGCCCGCACCGGTCGGGCCTACGAATTTTACAGCGCCGCGTGGAGCATGTCGAAGAGATTAACGAAGCCGCATCGCCTCAAAACTGCGAAGGCGGCGGGGTTTGTGGAGGCGGCTCAGGTTTTTTCCTTTGCCGTCGAACTGCCTTGTATTCGGGATGATCTGGTTGACTGTCCTCCGCCGAATCCTCGGCCGGAGCGCCTGTTCCCTTTGCCGAGGCACCGGCAGGTTTTGAAGCCGAAGAATCGCCGCCTGCGGACCCGCCGCCCGCCGCGGAACTGCTGCTGGCTTTCTTGGGAATGTCGTCGTCGGTCCAAACTTTTTTCGGCTTTTTCTTCGCGTCATCTTTGTCCGCAGACTCACTTTTGCCGTCGGCAGTTTTCGTGGCGGCTGGCGTCGCCGGCGTTGCCTGCGATGAAGAGGTAGCTGGAGGTGGCGATGCTTGGTTCGAGCCGGAAGAGGATTGCGCGGAACACACGAAAGCCGCGGAAGCAAACGCAAACGATGCCGTTAAGAAATAACGGACCATAAGTCCTCCAGTCCATTCAGTATGGAGCATTCCGACAGTGCGATCGGAACGGTATGAATCCGGTACGTTCTCGCGTGTACTAGTCTGCCGTACAGTCCACAAATACGCCGCCAAAAGGTACTTTTAGCGCAGGTCGCCCGGCTGTACGCCTTTCTTCCGGGCCTCATCAAACAGCGCGTCAATCTTGTCCTGAAGTTGTTTCTTTTTATCCTGCAACCCCGTGATTTGCTGGTCCACGGGCTCACGGTTGTAGCCTTTATTGATCTGGTAGCCGCCGGAAGTAGCTGGCGCCTTCCCCTCTGTGAAGTCCTTAAGATCCGACAGCTGCTTATCCGTGTCATCCAGCTGCAACTGCAGCTTCGCTAACTCCTTGCGCGTGTTCGCGATGAACTGCGGGTCCGCCTTAGCGCCCGGGCTTGATTTCCCCGGGTTTTTCGAATTTCCTACGACCGAAACCGGGCCGCTCAACCCGTTGACGTCGTCATTCGTCCAGACTTTCTTGCTTTTCTTGATTTCGGTTGGTGCAGGCGCCGTCGCATCCGGGGGCAGCGCCGGCGAAGTTGCCGATGCCGCAGTTGAATTCTGAGGGGTCGATGGAGCAGGACTCTGCGCGAAACACACGGAACAGCCCAGTGCTCCGCAAAACGCGATAGCACCTAAACGCTTCCCTAAATGCAGGAATGACCGGATCATAAGGCCTCCAATTCCTTCGAGGGCCGAGGGCAGTTCTAGTACCTTAAACCCAGTATATAGGACAAAGTTTCAGGGGTCTGCAACAGGAGCGCCTGACTTGCCTAATTCGGCACGAATCATCGCCAGGGCTTCCTTGGGAGGTCCAATGCGGTGGTATTGCCCGTAAAACGTCCGCTCGTGAATGGAAATCGTGCTGAAGAGTTTTCGACCGTCAAAGTCATATTGAGAAAACGAAGGCATCCATAAACCAGGTAGCATCTCATACCGCTCTTGCATGAAGTGGCTGCCTTTATAAACCTTTGCAAGGAACAATCCTACGGTGATGTCCTCGGTGACCTCGCCCTCCACGCGCGCGAGCTGCCCTGCCGCGGGGTCAATCCACACAAAGCCGCGCACCTTCGCAAAGATAGAAGTCGTCCGAGTCGTGGCCTTGTAAGCTGGGTTCGGTTCCATGGTGTATTTGTAAAGTACTCGGCCCTCCCGCATTTCCGTGGAAACAAAGGTGTAGAGGAAAGCCGTCCGCGTAGCGTCGATCAGCTCGTCGCGCTCCTTCTGTTTCTTGGCGATTTTCTCGTACGCGTCATGCTGGGCGTGCCCGTTATCCGCAGCCCAGGAAAGGGCGCGCTCGAGCTTCTGGAGTTCCGCGTGATAAGCGTCAGGGTCCACCGGTTTCCCGTCCGGGCCGATTGGTATGTGGTCGACACCCGTGCCTGCGGGAACCACGCGGGATATCTTAATTTCGCCCGTTTGCGTATCAACGGCGTTCTTGCGCATCTCCACGCGTTCGACCCGCTCATAAAGATTCATGGCCTCGTCGCTCTTCTTCTGATTGGCCAAAACCAGATCCAGCAGAGCCGTTTTTTCGGCCTCGGTCTGAGGAGGCGCCGGCGCAGCGGTATTCTGTGCCGAAGAAACGGTCGCGAAGGCAGAGAGCAGTCCGGCTAAAAGAATGAGGGTTCGTGCTCGCACAGTGGTGAGCGGCAAAAAGCCGCAATCACATCTTAAATCTGATTCTCGTGCACGGACAATTGTTGCTTTATAAACACGCAACAGTCTCGCCGACGGAAGGCCTGTAAGTCGACGAAATCAAAGACAAATCTGTCGGCACCGGTGTCACGTTATTTCGATCATTGCACCATCCCCCCACTCTTCCCCGAACTCACACCTTGCATATCTAAGCCCTTTAGAATCAGCGACGATGCAGGGCTGTCAAGATTTAATGAAAGCAATGGGACCGCACCAACGTCTATATATCTGGGAACGAATCGACCCTTTTACCCGTATTACCTTTTGCACGTGGAGGTCTGTTTGGGCGTAGCCCCTATCGAACGATTCGGCGGCATTGCGCGGGAGATCCCGCGGACGGCCAGAGTGCCTTTCAGCCTGGGCAGACTCCGCAGCGCGGCCGTGACCACGATTGAGACTTTCAAGCTCGCCCTCGACGCTCTCCGCGCCCATAAGCTACGCAGTTTCTTAACCTTACTAGGAGTCATCCTGGCCGTAACCACGCTCGTTGTAGTCATGAGCGTCGTCAACGGCCTCACTTTCTACGTTGCGGACAAGGCCGCCAACCTGGGCGCAAACGTCTATGTCTTAACCCGCTTTGGCATCATCACGAGCAACGACGAGTGGATCAAAGCACAAAAGCGCCCCCTCGTCACCCAGGACGAGTTCGGCAAGCTTAAAGAGGGCATGCGCACCACCAGACAGATCGCCGCCGTCCTCGGCACCTCCTCAGACGTCCGCTCTGGCAATGAACTTCTCGAAGATGTAAACGTCCAGGGAGTCACGCCAAACTATTCCGACGTTCGCAACATCGCCGTGGCCTCGGGCAGGTTTCTTACCGAAGCGGATGAAACGCATCACTCGCCGGTAGCCTTCATCGGCTCGGATCTAGTAAGAAAATTTTTTTATAACGTCGACCCCATCGGCAAAACGATTCGTGCGGGTTCCCACAGCTACACAGTTGTGGGCGTCGCGGCGGTCATCGGCAGCGCCTTCGGACAATCGCAAGACCGCTTCATGTATGTCCCTCTAGGCACGTATTCCAAGGAATGGGGCAACCAACGAGATTCACTTACCCTCTTCATAGAAGCGGGCAACGCCGAAATGATGGCATCCTCCGAGGATGAAGCGCGCATGCTCCTGCGTGCTTGGCGTCATCAACCCTGGGATTCGGCGGACAGTTTCGGAATCATCGGCTCTGATTCCATCATGGGCCTCTTTAAACAACTGACGGGAAACATCTTCATGGTCGCTGTTGGTTTGACGGCGATCTTTCTCGTGGTCGGCGGTATCGTGATCATGAATATCATGCTCGCGAGCGTCACCGAGCGCACGCGGGAGATCGGTCTGCGGCGCTCTCTTGGTGCCAGAAAGAAGCACATCGTCCTTCAATTTGTAACAGAGTCCGCGGTGTTAGCCGCCACAGGCGGCATGATCGGAATTGTTTTGGCTTACGTCCTAGTCGCGGCAGCGCGCGCCGCCACATCGATTCCCATGCGCACATCCATGAGCGCCGTGATTGTCTCGCTCAGCGTTTCCACGGCGGTGGGCCTATTTTTTGGAATTTATCCCGCGATGCGCGCGGCAAGACTTGATCCTATCGAAGCATTGCGGGCCGACGGCTAAGGAGCGCTGACTCCGGCTGAGCCGGGTCACACAAAAAACGATGGCACAGCAACACGGCGAAAATCTGAAGCAAGCCATGGACACGCTCCGCGCGCACAAATTGCGCAGCATTCTGACAATATTTGGAGTGGTTCTCGGCGTCAGCGTCATCATGCTTGTAGCCGCGCTGATAACCGGCTTCGACGCGCAAGTTCAGGACAACATCAAGCAGTATGGGGCGGACACCGCGTTTGTCTCGCGCTTCGAGCAAGGCCCACACAACGGCCGCCGGCCCAAGGAAGAGCGCGAGCGCAAGCCGCTCACCCTCGAGGACGGCATGGCTATTCAGGAGCGCTGCCCCGCCGTCAAGGATGTAACGGTGTTCGTGGAATGGTGGGAGCAGGATCACAAGGTGCGCACCAAGTCCGGCGAAGTGACTTCCATCGATTTCCGCGGCGTGCAGCCGAATTTTGGGCAAGTCTATGCGAACGCCGCGACGCTCGAAGGCCGCTTCATCAGCGAAGGCGATGATCTGCACCGCGAAAAAGTCGTGATGCTTGGCGAAAACGCCGCGCCGGTGTTGTTTCCGGAAGGCTCGCCCGTCGGAAAAGACGTGATGATCGACGGCTCGCCGTTCCGCGTGATCGGCGTGGTGGAAAAGCCGAAAGGCATGTTCGGCGCGGATGATGAAGACAAGCGCGTGCTGATTCCTTACAACACGTTCCGCAAGATTTATCCAGGCGCTTACGAAAATCAAATCCGTTTTCAGGCCTTTCCGAACCAGTTGGATCAAGCCGTCGATCAAGCCACCGAAGTGCTCCGCCGCCGCCGCAATGTTCCCTACGACGGCCGCAACAATTTTTCGATTCAGACTTCCCAGCAGGAGATCGAGCAGTTCCACAGCATTCTGGGCATGGTCGCTCTCGCCACCATCGTCCTCAGCGGTATCGGCTTGCTGATCGGCGGCGTCGGTGTGATGAACATCATGTTAGTCAGCGTGACGGAGCGCACCCGCGAGATTGGCATTCGCAAAGCCATCGGCGCCAAGAGCGGTGACATCACCTGGCAATTTTTGCTCGAAGCCATGACCCTCACCGGAGCAGGCGGCATCATCGCGCTCGTTCTGGTGAACGGCCTCGTGATACTCGTGCGCCTTGGGCTGAAATGGCCGGGTAGCGTGCCTATATGGGCCGCTGCTACAGGCATCATCGTCAGCGTGAGTATCGGCTTGATCTTTGGCGTGTGGCCGGCCATGAAAGCGGCGAAGCTGGACCCCGTCGAAGCCCTTCGTTACGAATAGCCGCGAGCTCCGGTTTTTCCCGAAAATCGAAAGTCTCTGAAATCCCGAAGCGATTAGAGCCCGGAACTATGAAAGCGGCTACCGATCGGTAATCGAAGCAGTGGGCGAACTCTCTCCCACCTGTGGCGCTGTTTTTGTCGGGCTGTGTTTGTGGGTTGCGGCTGTTGGAAGAGATTTCTGCGGAGCGTTTTCGGCCGGGGCGGAAACTTTCGGAGCTGTGCGATTCCCTGTGCGGGTTGCAAACTCCAAGTCTTCTGAGGATTTCGCGGGAACGGCAGCGATGGCTGGCGTGAACCGAGTCCGAACCCAGTCTTGTAGGGAACCTGCCGCGCTTACAGCGCCTACCAGCAACAGGACCGCGGATGCAATGGCCAATAGATCGCGTGGATGTGCCGGGCGCATAAACCAGTAGGGGCGCTTCGGCTGTGCGGAAAGCTTGTCTCCGGCGCGAGCTACTAGATAAAGCGCGCGAGCCAGATCGTTGCCGGACTGGTAGCGTTCATCCGGATTCTTCGCAAGGCACCGCGAGATGATTCGATCGAAGGCCGCAGGCACGGCAGAATTGAGCTTCGACGGCCGAACGGGGTTCGCCGTAAGAATTTGCGCGCAAACTTCTCCGAGCGAATTTCCGGAGAACGGACGGACGCCCGTGATCATCTCGTACAACACGACGCCCAGCGAAAAGAGATCGGATCGCGCGTCCTGCTTCCGTCCTTCAATTTGTTCCGGAGAAAGATAAGCGGGCGTGCCGAGCACGCGGTCGGAGCCGGAAACTTGGGAAGCAAATCGCGCGACACCGAAATCGACGAGTTTCACTTGGTCGTTTTCGGTGACGCGAATGTTGCTGGGCTTGACGTCGCCGTGAATGATCCCCGCACGATGGGCGTGAGCGAGCGCGGATGCCAGATCAGCACCCCACACCGCCGCGCTGGCAAAGGGGATCGGCGATTGCGCCAGCATTTGCTCGAGGCTTTTACCTGAGACAAATTCCATCACGAGAAAAGGCGTGCCACCTGTATCCGTGCTGACGTCATACAGCTGGGCGATGGAAGGATGGGAAAGGCGTCCAATCGTCTGCGCCTCGCAAAGGAATTGCTGCTCGCTGTTCTTGCCAAAGCCCTGGAGAAATGATTTTAGCGCTACAGTGCGGCCAATGACGGTATCGCGCGCCTTGTCGACCCGGCTAGTCCAGCCACAACCGAGAGTCTCGAGGATTTCATATCTGCCAGTTTGGAGAGTGGGGCTCATGCGGAGCGCAGCAATCGAGTGGCACGCTCGCGAAAACTAGTGTGCGGTGTCGGCACCGGCGCCGCAGCCTTGCGGCGGGCCAACGGATACAGTTCGGCGGCCAGAAGATCGACCGACTGATAGCGGTGCGCAGGATCCTTTTCCAGGGTCTTGGCAACAATCGCGTCGAATCCCGTCGGAACGGAGGGATTTGCCTGCGAAACCGGAAGCGGTTTCGAGGAAAGAACTCGTGTGCAAATTCCCTGAAGTGAATCGGAATCGAACGGACGCTTGCCTGTGACCATTTCATACAGGACTACGCCAAGTGAAAAGATGTCGGAGCGCGCGTCCTGCGGCCGTCCCAAAATCTGTTCCGGGCACCAGTAAGCCGGAGTACCGAGCAGCGGCGTGTCCTTCTTGTCGTGGCTGGCGAGGCGCGCCATGCCGAAGTCCGTCAGCTTTACGCGGCCATCATCGAGAATCAGAATGTTGGCGGGCTTGATGTCGCCATGAATCACGCCTCTGCGATGGGCTACGTGCAGAGCCGAAGCGATCTCGCCGGTCCAAGCGCAAGCGCGCGGAAGGGGAATAGTTCCCTTCGCGAGAATTTTGTCGAGCGGCTGCCCTTCCATGAATTCCATCACGAGGTAGGGTGTTTGCGTCGGCTCATCGATTCCCATGTCGTGCAGCGTGACCACGCACGGATGTGAAAGCTGGCCGACAACGCGCGCTTCTTGCAGGAAGCGGTCGCGGCCCGCGCCCTGCGCCAGCGCTGGCGAAAAGAGCTTGATGGCGACGATGCGCCCGATCATCGGATCATGCGCGCGCACGACTTTGCTGTTTGCGCCGGCGCCGATCACGTCGATAACTTGATAGCGGCCTACTTGCATGGTGGCCTTTCCCTCAGACAGCATTTGACGAACTGCGGTGAGAATACCGAAGGGGGTTGTTCTATTAAATGAAGCAAGCGTCCTGCTGGGAAGAGTACGAAGGTACTAGAGCAAAAGGCTCAGATAAGCGAGTTCTAATTTACAAACTGTGACCGCGCTGTCCACAATCCGCAATTTTAGTAGACGGCAGAGTCCGCAATAGAATCTCTTGTTGGGAGCAGCGAAGAAGCGTGGAATTTTGCCAAGACAACAAAAATGCCGGAGTACCGAGTACCGTCAGGAAAGCAGATGGGCGACGACAATCGAACATCAGTCGTGGTTTTTGAATGGCACAAGAGCCGGCGCGGTGTTCAAGCGCGCAGGAAAGTCCCGGACGAAAGCCGTCATCGAAGGATGCCACGCCCCATTGAATCCGAAGTAATACATTTCTTTTAGAGCTTGTTCCGCCGGCAATTTCTCAAAGGCCATGCGGTAACTGGCGACAAAAACGCCCGTGCGGTCGTCGCCGTAGCGGCAGTGCACGAAAACTTTTTCCTGCGTATTTTCGCGGAAGAGAGAAAGAAATTGCGCCACCTGTTCGTTGGTCGGAGGGGACCATCCGTCCACCGGGATGTGAACGAAGCGAATGCCCAATGATTCCGCTCTTTTTTCTTCCCAGCCGGATTTTTCCGGATCTTCGCCGCGAAGATTCACGATCGTAGTGACGCCAAGTTTCTTCAGCTCGAGCAAACCCGCGTCTCGCGGCTGTGCGCCGCGGTACAAATGATCGTTGATCTTTCCGGAATTTGGGACGCCGGCGATGCGAAGTTTTTCTCCGTAGGCGGAGTGCATCTCGGACGGAGTGGATGGTTGCACTTGCTTCTGCGCGGAGAGCCGCGCAGGAAGAGAAGAGACAAAAATTAGTGAGAGAATGATAACCGCGCGCTTCATAGGGGATTTGATTTGGACAGTGTAGCGCGCCACAGAAGCTCGCGAAAGTTGTTGCAAGCCAAGTAGTTGCTCAGAAAGGGCACCACTACAAATAGACGTGGTACGAAAACGTCAACCACATTTTGCGTTTTTCTCTTGACAGGAAATTCACACGCGTTGATACTTCGATTCCAGATTCGGGGGACGTGGAAGCGCCAGGCGGGCCCAGTCGAGGATGTTGAATAGGTCCGTAAAGGCTCCACGAGGCCAGCCCGGGTTCTAAACAAAAAATCGAGCGCGAAGTCTCTGCTCCGCGCCCGCATTTCAGGCGCGGGATTTGCTGTGCGGCTGTGTTAGACCCACCAGCCAGCGGCAGAGCATTGGCGTTTCGTAACGGCTTTCGAATGTGACCGCGAGGCGGTCGATGGAAAGGTCGGCTGCCAAGCGGTCGCCTTTTTCTCTGGTCGGGCATACGGGGACATTTAGATTTACCTGCGGTGACCTTCAGGGTCCACCCAGCACCCTGCGGGACGCAGTGGAGTAAAATTAAGGGGTTCCCCGCGAAGGCCGGGAGCCCGAGGTGGCGGAGGAACGGGATGGCAACAGTGAAACACGCAATGACTGGGAATGCCCCGATCACGGATACGACTCCGGAGAATACGGGGGCGGCAACGCACAAAGGACTTCCATTTGAACGATATTTTACGGATGGAAAGACTTCTCCGTTCGATGCGGTCGAGTGGGAGAAGCGCACTGCCCTGATCGGAAACGAAAAGGGCGTGACGATCTTCCGCCAGGAAGATGTCGAGGTACCGAAGAGCTGGTCGCAAACGGCGACGAACATCGTCACCAGCAAATACTTCCATGGAAAGCCCGGCTCGCGCGAGCGCGAAGGCTCGGTGCGGCAATTGATCAGCCGCGTGGTGAACACCATTGTGCGCTGGGGCCAGGAGGGCGGCTACTTCGCCTCCGACGCTTCGCGCGATGCGTTCCGCGACGAGTTGACGCACCTGCTCGTCGAGCAAAAGATGGCTTTCAACTCGCCGGTGTGGTTCAACGTGGGCGTGCAGCCGAAGCCGCAGTGCTCGGCGTGCTTCATCAATTCCGTGCAGGACAACATGGAATCGATCATGGGCCTGACGCGGACGGAGGGAATGCTCTTCAAGTGGGGTTCCGGAACAGGCACCAACTTCTCCTCGCTTCGCGGCAGCAAGGAAACGCTCTCGGGCGGCGGCATCGCTTCTGGTCCGGTGAGCTTCATGAAGGGTTTTGACGCGTTCGCGGGCGTTATCAAGAGCGGCGGCAAGACGCGGCGCGCAGCCAAGATGGTGATTCTCAATATCGATCATCCGGATATCGTTGAATTCATCGAATGCAAGATGAAGGAAGAGCGCAAGGCGCAAGTCCTCATCGAACAGGGCTATGACGCCGGAATCGACGGCGATGCCTACGCTTCGATTTTCTTTCAGAACGCGAACCACTCGGTGCGCGTGACGGATGACTTCATGCGCGCGGCGGAAGAAGACCGCGACTGGTGGACACGCAACGTGACAGATGGGCAGCCTGCGGAGAAAATGCGCGCGCGCGACCTGCTCTACAAGATCGCGGATTCCACATGGCATTGCGGCGATCCGGGCATGCAGTACGACACCACGATCAACCGGTGGCACACGTCGAAGAATACGGCGCGTATTAATGCCTCGAATCCTTGCTCGGAATATATGTTCCTCGACGACACGGCGTGCAACCTCGCTTCGCTAAACCTGATGAAGTTTCTCGGATCGAGCGGACAGTTTGACGTGACTGCCTTCAGGCATGCGGTGGACGTGACCATCACAGCGCAGGAAATCCTGGTCGACAACGCTAGCTATCCCACGGAGAAAATCGCGAAGAATTCGCACGAGTTCCGGCCGCTCGGCTTGGGCTACGCCAATCTGGGCGCGCTGCTGATGTCACTGGCACTGCCTTATGATTCCGACGAAGGGCGCGACATGGGTGGCGCGATTACGGCGCTGATGTGCGGCGAAGCGTATGCACAATCCGCGCGCATCGCGGAAAGAATGGGGCCGTTCCCTGGCTACGAAGTGAACCGCGAGCCGATGCTGGACGTGATGCGCATGCACCGCGACGCGATGCGCGGGATCAAACCGGAGCATGTACAGACGGAATTGTTCATGGCGGCGCAAGAATCGTGGGACACCGCACTGGCAAATGGCGAAAAGTTCGGTTACAAGAATTCGCAAGTCACCGTACTGGCGCCGACGGGCACGATCGGCTTCATGATGGATTGCGATACCACGGGCATCGAGCCGGATCTGGCGCTGGTAAAGCACAAGAAGCTGGTCGGCGGCGGGCTGATCAAGATCGTCAACAACACCGTGCCGCAAGCGCTGATGCGGCTGGAATACACACCGGAACAAACCAGCGAGATCGTTTCGTACATCGACAAGCAAGGAAAAATCGAAGGCGCGCCTTATTTGAAGGCGGAGCACCTGCCGGTTTTCGATTGCTCACTCGCGCCGTTGGGAGGCGGGCGGTCCATCGCTTGGACAGGACACGTAAGAATGATGGCGGCGGCGCAGCCGTTCCTTTCCGGCGCGATCTCGAAGACCATCAACATGCCCGAAGAGTCCACCATCGAAGACATCGGGAACGCATACATCGAGTCCTGGAAGCTGGGGCTGAAGTCCGTCGCTATCTACCGTGACAATTCCAAGCGCTCGCAACCGCTCAACGCGGGCGGCTCGAAAGACGAAAAGAAAACCGAATCCGCGGCCGCGGCAGATGCAGCGGAGCCGATGCAGCGCGAACTGTTCGCGCGCGCCGTACGGGAAAAGATGCCGGTCGAGCGCGCTTCGGTGACGCACAAGTTCAGCGTGGGCGCGAACGAAGGCTACATCACCGTAGGCATGTATCCGGACGGACGCCCCGGCGAAATCTTCATCAAGATGTCCAAAGAAGGCTCGACACTTTCCGGCGTGATGGATGGCCTGGCGCTGACGGTATCGCTCGGTTTGCAATACGGCGTGCCGCTCAAGGTGTTCGTCGATAAGCTCGTGAATACGCGGTTTGAGCCGTCGGGCATATCGGGGAATCCGAATATCCGCTTTGTTTCTTCGGTTCTGGACTATCTCGCGCGGTGGCTGGGCGGGCGATTCATCTCCTCCGATTATCTGAAGCTGAACACCGACCAGGCGGTGACCGTCGCTCCCGTGCAGCCGATCCAGACAATGATGGACGCCGCGATGGCATCGATGCCGTCGGCGAACGCTTCGTCCAAGTTGCGCGATGCGCACGAAGGTGCGCCGACCTGCTCCGAGTGCGGCATGCTCATGGTGCCGAACGGCGCGTGCTACAAGTGCGGAAACTGCGGCAGCACGAGCGGCTGCAGTTGAGGAGCTTCGTCAAGCCGAGGGACACGACACGATGAGCGCTCTCTCCTCCGGTTCAGGGCTGGCCGCCAGGCTGGTTCCGGAAAAGCCGCAGACACGAGGGTTTCTGCACATCGTGCGTCACGGCGGGGGGCCTAGCGCCATTTATGTCGTGACCTACCACCGGCTGGATCTCCACGGCGTTCAGCCAAAGCCGTCCCTTGCCGAGGGCGCACAAGCGTTGATCGAACTGCTGGAGCGGATCGGCGTGGACTTCGGGCTAAAGGAAGTGCGCGGCGCTCTGGAAGACATTCTTCGGCTCGGCTCAGCCAATATCCCCGACCTGTGGCTCAGCGACGAGGAGATGCTGGAAAAAGGGCTCGTCGAGGGCTAGCAGGTCCGCCAACTCCAAGAAACGTACAGAAGCCGGCGGGCGATGATGCCTTCCGGCTTTTGTACTTTGGAGGATCACCCCACCCTCACTTTTCTGTAAGTGTTGTGTCTAAAGGACTTAGCAATGTTGTAAGTGCTTTAGAATGAGCAGCTACGTAAGTGTTGCGTCTAAAGGGTTTACTTCGCCTGAGAAGTCCCCCCAAAAAGGGGTTTTCGTCGATGCTCATTTAAAGAACTCAGCAGAACGGCCGGGGTAGGCCGCAAATAAGAAAGCGGCAGCAAGGGCTGCCGCAGTCGAAAAATCTCTTGTGCAAAGATTACCAAAACGGGTAATACCGAGTCAAGAAAAACCGGAGAGGCCGCCGAGCCGCTAGCGAATGGAGTCACGGGGCGGCCGGGACGGCGGCGTTGGGAGTGGTGTGGCGGAAGCGGCGCCAAACCAGGCGCAGAGGCCAGAAGAGGATGAGGGCCCAGAAGAGGAGCGGGAGGCCGAACTCGAAGAGGACGCCGAGGACGAGCGCCAATGAGGAAAAGATGGCGCCGACGCCTTCGACGAAAGAGTTTCGGAGAGCAAGGGAGGAGCCGGCAAGATTTGCCTGAAAAGGAGCGCGGTAGTCCTCCATCAGAAGGAGATGGATGTGGGCCTGCGCCACTGTGGAAACGAGGCCTTCGTGCTGGCGCTGGGCTTCGGCAACTGTTTCATTCGCCTGAGCGATGTCTTTTTCGAGGGCGACGGCGTCGCGCAGCTCACCTTTTCGTTCGCGCTGGAGTTTCTGAAGGCGCCCGAGATTGGTTCGCGCGGCGGCGAGATGCCGTTCCGCGGTCGCGAGTTTGACGGCGGAATCTTCGCCAGCTTCGGAGATGGCTTCGAGGCGGCCTAACGTTTTCAGTTCAGAGATCGTTGCATCAAATTCTTTTGTGGGCACGGAAAGGGTTGCCGCGAGGGCGCGACCCAAGCCGGAGCGGGCCTCTGTACGCAGATCTTCCAGATAGCCTTGATGAGAAGAAACAATTTGCTTAAGTGCACCGACGGAACGATCGAATGAAGAAGAGTGTGTACGGAGGTCGGCGGTGCGCGCGATGGAGGATTCCCAAGGAGCGACGCGGGCGAAGTCAACAGGCATGGATTTCTGAAGCATTGGGGCGCTCGACCACATGCTGCGTTCGTCCCAGGATGGGGCGGACAGACCTGTTGCTCTTGAGGATTCGATACCACCTTCCCGATACATCTCCGACACGGTGATGCGGAGAGCGATGACGAAGAGGAGCAGGAAAGAGACAAACCCAGCGATGACGAGAAAGATGCGCTTGGGCCAAGACGAACGAGAAGGAGTGCCGGTCATGTTGCACCTCGGGGACGCGGCAAGCTGGGGACGAGCTGGCGGCTGACGCGTTGCCATAGGAATAGAGGCCGAGGACGCCGAAAAGTTCCCGAGCTACGGCCGGACAATGACGCTTGAAGGGAGCCGCTGTCAGCGGGGACGGGGACGGAGGGGCGGGCGCGCGGTTAGCGGGCGGGGGCGCATGCGGAAGCGCGGGCTGAGCGGCGGAGGAACGTTGCGGAGAAAGTCGCCGCAGCAGGGGCAGCGGCCATCGTCGGCGATGGGGCCGGTGGCATCGGCGCGGAGCCAGTGGCCGCGCGCTTCACACATCGGATTAATGCATTGCACGGTGAAACCGGGCAGATACTGCATGCGCACTCCCTCAGTGGCCGCCAGCTTCGCGGCGCACCGAACTGCTGGTGCGGCAGAAGCTCCCGTGGGCGGCCCGAACAGAATTGTTGGCGTGGATTCTGCCGCGAGGAGGCTGTGGTGTCAAGAGAATTGAGCACAATAGATTGTGGTGGGGTTGCGAGGGGAGTTGACTGGTGATTCGTGACTGGTGCGCGGAGCCGCGAAATTGCCAGAGGCCGGAAATGACTCGGAGCTGAAAATGACCGTAGGGCACGGAGTTTGCGCAGCTAGACGGAACGAAGCTGATGGGAACGGATGGCGTAAGCGGAGACGAGAAGTGCGGAGGTAATCGCGATGTAGATGAAGGCGTAAGGAATTGTGTGAAGACCGCTGGCCGCGCCGGTGAAATCGAGGCCGGGAGTGTGATTCATGGGGCCGACGTACCAGAGGGCGGTGAGGAGTCCTTCGAAGGGCTTGCTAGTGCTGCTGAAGATGCCGAGAAAAAGGGCGAGCGATGGGAGAAAAAGAGCGCCTGCAAGCCACGCGAGAAGACCCGAAGAATCGGCTGCCATGGCGAGACGAACGGCGGCACCTGCGCCGGTGAGGAACGCGACGGCCAAGCCGGCAAGAAAGCACGCGAGGAGTTGACGCGGAAGAATGTTGGCGCAGGAGAAGAGGAGCGAACGAGTGCCGAAACGCGATTCGCGAGCGCCCATTCCGGACCAGACAGAGACGGACCACATCCAAGCGCTGGCGAGGAGAGGACCGCGAGAAACTTGAAGCGGAGCGAAAAGCTGAGCGATCAGGAATCCGAGGGCGATGACATACCACCACCAACGAAGGCCAAAGAGAGCGAGACGAAGCTCGGAGAAAAAAATGCGCGCGAAGGCGTTTGATCGCGTGGTGACGGTGAGGGGAGTGAGATGCACAGGCGCAGCGGCCGGAGTTGCGTTGGCCCCGGCCGGTGCCTGTGATGTGGGGGACTGGATTGCTTTTTCGCCGCGATTTTTTGTTTTGCGAGACGCGGTGGAATCAAAACGGTCAAAGACCAGAGCGGCGAGCGGAACGATGACGCATGCAACCCCAAACCACGTGAGGCGTAGAAGGACGGATGGCGCGTCCCAAGCGATTCCCGGCCAGCGCCAGGCTTGAACGACTTGCACGTGCTGGCCGATATCGATCGTGAAGGACATGCCGCCGTGGTAGCCCGGCACGTAACGGCTGGCTTGGGCGCCCAGCGAATTCATGACCGAGACGAGACCCGTCGGATCCAACCAGCGACGGCGGCTCAAGACCGGAGCTGCAATGCCAAAATCCCAAACGAAAAACCAGGCAACGTTTCCGAAGCCCCCGCGAAGAAATGGCAACATTTCGAAGCAAAGGGCGGAGACCGCGGTGAGAGCGATGGCCGGCAGCGCCAGCAGAAGAAAGGGCGAGAGCAAGGCCCATAGGTCGATCCTGGAATCCTCGGCGGCCCAGAACTGCATGACGAGGGCGGCAACGGCGAGCACAGCGACCATAGAAGAGAGCACCGCGAAGTTGCTGAGGAATTTTCCGAAGGCGTAGGTCGTTTTTGAAAGAGGAGTGGCGGCGAGGATTTGACCGACACCCGTGGAGCGGTCGCGGTCGACGGAATTTTTGACGATGTAGAAGCCCACGAGAGACACAAAACACGTGATTACCAGCGCGACCAAGGTCCCGATCCATCCGGAAGTGTAAAGGCCGCGGTACTCGTCGAACTGAATGAACAATTTTCCTGTGGCCGTTACGTAACCGAGGAACACGGCGAAAAGAAGCGCGAGAAAAAAGCTGTAACGGCGCGTGCGCTCGAGGAAATCGGCGCGAGCGATGGCGAAGATGGCGCGCGGAGCGTTCACGGAGCGGCTCCGGCGGCGGCGTTGCTGCGTTGCGTGGCGAGGACGGCGAGGTAGGCGTCTTCGAGTGAGGGTTCGAGCGGCCGCGCGTCGGCAGAGGGAGCGGCATTGGCAACGACACGCGCATGCACGCCGTCGCTGCGATGGGCTGTGCTGCTGACGAGGTGCTTCGTCCGAAGCGCGGGAAGTTCGGCGCTGGGGACGACGACTTCCCAAATTTTCCCGGTGACTTGCGAGAGGAGCGCTTCCGGTGTGGCGTGAGCGAGAAGCTGGCCATGAGCGAGAATGGCGATTTCCGTGGCCACGGCTTCGACGTCGGAGACGATGTGGGTAGAGAGGATGATGATGCGCTCCCCGGAAAGCTCCGAGAGAAGATTGCGAAAGCGGACCCGTTCTTCGGGGTCGAGGCCCGCGGTGGGCTCGTCGACGATGAGCAACTGCGGATCGTTGAGAAGTGCTTGCGCGATTCCGACCCGCTGGCGCATGCCGCCTGAATAGCCGCCGAGAGGGCGCTTGGCAGCGTCGGCCAGATTTACGAGCGCGAGCAGCTCCGAGATGCGCCTGCGCGCCGCGGTTGCGGGAATTCCTTTAACGGCCGCGAGGTAGTCGAGGAATTCGATCGCGCTTAGATTTGGATAGACGCCGAAGTCTTGCGGGAGGTAGCCGAGGACGCCGCGAAGAGCATTAGGATTGCGTGCGATGTCTTTATCATTCCACAAGACGCGGCCAGAGGAAGCTTGCGTGATCGTGGCGAGGATGCGCATAAGCGTGGATTTGCCGGCGCCGTTGGGGCCGAGTAGGCCTAGAACGCCGGGCCTTAGCGAAAGCTGCAGGCTGTGTAGCGCCTGCACACCACCGCGATAGTTTTTGCTCAGATTGTCGACCGTCAATTGCATGGGATTCCGTCCCGCGAAGAGGATTGCCCGCTTGTGCTGGAGAGAATACGCAGAAATCGTGCAAAAAGTTTACGGAAATTGCGAAATCGAGATGAGAGGAATGGAAGAAAAAACGGCCAAACGAGAATCCGGGCGTTTGAGGATCAGGGTTGCGGCGGAGCTGGTGGCGCCGCCGGAGGAGTGTTGCCCGTCGGCCCCAGGCGATCCCCAATACGGGCCTTCAAAGCGTCAAGCGCCTGTTGCTTGTCCGCGATTTGTCGCTTGAGGTCTTCCAGCTTGGCCTTGCCCGCGGTGTCAGTGGCGTAATTGGATTTCGAGTAGACGTTTTCCTGTTCCAAAGCATACTCGCGCTGAAGTAGGTCAACATCCTTTTGCGCCTCGGCAAGCTGCTGTTTCAGGCCGGCCGCTTCGGCGGAGTCCTTGGTTTTTTGATCGGCACCCTCGGCAGCGGGTTGAGCTGAAGGCGCCGCAGATTCACTCGACGATTGCGTGGGCGCTGGGGCCGGAGCGGTCGCATCGGCGGGAGCCGCTGGCTTCAACGTGTCGTTGGTAATAACCGGAGTTGGCTGCTTCTCCGCAGCTTTCTTTTGTTCTCGAGCGCGGCGAGCGGCATCGGCCACGGATTGAGTTTGCGAGTCCTGCGATTGCGCGCGCGCCGCAAACGGAATGACGGCAGCAGCCATCAGAGCGGCAAGGGCCAAGCGCGAAGAGATGCAACGTGACATGGTTTTATACCTCTTGGGCTATGGGCAGGGCCAACCCTAAGAATACCCACTCCCCTTGCGGGCGACAATTCCTCAAGGCTCGAATGACGCGAATGCAGCAACTGCTGCCAGTCTGTGTACTTACAGAGGGGAATGGGAAGGGTGCGGGTTGGATTCGGGCCAGCCTCTGGTCTGGAGTCTGAGCCCGGGTCGGGGCCCGAATTTAGCGGGCAGCCGCTTGTTGCGTAGCGGCTACGTCGCGAAAGGAAAAGTGTGTCTGAAGGTTTTTCACCGGCTGCCCGTTGATCTCCGCGTAGGGGTAGATGAAATAGTTGAGGGGATCGCCTTTTTGGTCGGCGGAGAGGCGAATGTCTCGCCCGTATGTGAAGAACACGCGATTTACGTCGTGCGCGCCGAAGAAATAGTCGTGCTTGGCGGGATTTTTCCAGGCTTCCGAGGCGTCGACGGGCACCCATCCTACGCCATTGAGATAAAACTCGGCCCAGCAATGGTAACCGGCGATATCGCCTTCGGTTTTGCCCTCGGGGATTGGGAAGCCAATCTCGAAGCGCGCGGGAATGCCTGAGGAGCGCATCATGCCGATAAAAAGAGAGTGGAAGTCGGTGCAATTGCCGCGCTTGGCCGTGCAAGCCCAGACGGCGTCGCCGCGCCCCCAGCCTTCCCCGGATTTGTCATAACGCATAGTAGCCACCACATATTCGTAAATGTGGCGCGCCTTTTCGATCTGCGTGGTGTCGCCGGCGGTGTGCTCCTTGGCGCGTTCGGCGATCGTGCCGTTCAGGGGAACGAGCTTGTCGGGCTCGAGGTAACGGCGAAACATGGGATCGGAGGAGGAAACCGCGATGTTGTTTGCGGTGGCGCCAACGAGAGTGACCTTGTGTTCGTGGCGCGTGGCTGTGAAGTGGAGGGTGACGTCAAAGCCGGCTGCAGCCTGCTGGGGCGTGGGCTTAAACTCGGCAAAGCTGTTTTTGTACTCCGGGTCGCGACCTTGCGAGTAGGCGACGGGGCTCTCGATGTGCAGGTTGCCAACATCCTGATAGCCGTCGGCTTGCGGCAGGGGAATCCACAGGCGCACAGGACCGGCGAGGTCTTCCGCCGCTGGGAAATGAACTTGATAGATGAATTCGAATGTGCGCGAGGCCATGGCTACGGCGGAATCGGCATTGGCGGCACAAAAAGGATGAGCAACGTAGACGAGGCACAGAGAGACGGCCAGGATGGAGGCCAGTGAGAGAAGCCGACGGGTCATTGGAGCACTCCTTGTAGTTGCATGCCTGGGAAGGCAACCGCGCAAGTATACTCGCTCGGGAACTGAAGTAAAAACGGGGCAACAGGAGCGGCGGCGAGACGAACCGTAAGAATTCGTGTTCTCGGGCCTCCGCTATTGGCTATTGGCCATAACGCGTTCGGTGCGAAAGGATTGTCCAAAGGCCGCCTACCATGTGGCATCCCTGGTTAGCCATTGAGCTACACAATCGTTTGAGGCGACAGCTTGCGTTGCGGTCACCAACCATTTATTCATCACCCCGAGTCTTGCGCGCTGATGCTTCGTGCGGCATACTCCCGCGGCGTGCGGCCTTGGTCGGTTAGGCACGGGTGGTACCGCTGAGCGGTTTGCGAGGAGGTCTGGATGGAGCGGTGTGCTTCATTTCACCGTTTCGGCTTACGGTTTTGTCTGAGCTTGTGTCTGTCCGCTGGAATTTGCGGCGTCACACAGGCTGCATTCCTGGCGAATGCGCAGCTGCCCTCTGTGCAAGCCGTGGCGACGCCCCCTCTTCCCTCCGAAACACAGGCCGCGCCTAGTGCGGCTCCGCAGCAAGCAAAAAGCGGGGAATATGTTCTTTCGCGCGATCGCTATGAAAAGGCGGTCAGCTATTCGCGCGCTTCCTACACCATGTACTTTGTTTCCGTTGGCCTCGATGTCCTGGCGCTCATCGTCCTCTTGCGGCTTGGGATTGTCGCGAAGTTTAGGGATTGGGCGGAGAGCGTTAGCGACAAGAGGCCACTTCAGGCGCTGGTCTTCGTCCCGCTGCTGGTGCTGACTGTGGATGCGGTTGCCCTGCCCCTGCGCCTGTATGGGCACGTTCTTTCGCTGCGGTACGAAATGTCGGTGGAAGGCTGGGGCTCGTGGGCTTTGGATTGGGCCAAGGAACAGTTGCTGATGGTGGGATTCGCTTTGATTCTTGCGCTAATTCTTTCTGCCATCATGCCCCGGAGCCCCCGCCGCTGGTGGCTGTATTTCTGGTTTGCCGCGCTGCCCGTCGTGCTTTTCGTTGTGTTCACCAGTCCGTGGTTCATCGATCCACTTTTCAACAAATTCGAGCCGCTGCAAGCCACAAATCCGGACTTGGTCGCTGCCATAGAAATTTTGACCCAGCATGCAGGCGTTCCGATTCCGCCGGGCCGTATGTTTCTAATGAGAGCCAGTGAAAAGACCAACGAGGTGAATGCCTATGTGACCGGGCTTGGAGCGTCGAAGCGTGTGGTAGTTTGGGACACCACGATTCAGAAGGCGACCACCAACGAAACGCTCTTCATTGTCGGGCATGAACTTGGGCATTACGTGCTTGGGCATGTTTGGAAAGGATTTCTGTTCGCTGCGGCGCTCATGCTTATTGGATTTTATGCGCTGTTTCGCGCTGTGCACTGGACGCTGGGCCGCTGCGGTGGAGAGTGGCGCATCTACGGACCTGAGGATTGGGCATCGTTTGCAGTGCTTTTGCTCCTCGTGGAGATCGGATTGTTCCTGGTGGCTCCCGTGGCGAATGGTTTCTCACGTATGCAGGAGCATGCCGCCGATGTCTATGGCCTGGAGGTTACGCACGGAATTATTCCAGATTCTTCAGAGGTCGCGGCGCGATCTTTTCAAGTATTGGGAGAGGTCGATCTGGCGGATCCGAATCCGCCCGCATTCATCACCTTTTGGCTGTACTCCCACCCCCCGCTGGCGGAGCGGCTGGTTTTCGCGCACAGCTATGATCCCTGGTCGAATGGCGAATCGCCCAAATACGTGAAGTAGCCGGCGTCGCATTTTGACAACCGGAACGACGGTGTCAGTGGCGATCTGCGGAATGACGTCGGGAAAAAGCTGCCACCTTATGGCGATTGCCGCATCGGGACATGGAGCACCAACGCCGGCGCCGCGTGCGTGAGTTATCATAGAAAAAGAGCCCACACGACGGGTTGGAGCAGACGCGAAGTCGAGCACTCGGGCCTTCTGCTATGAGTTCGCCAGCGGAACGAGCGATAGCGGCGAGCAGCCAGTCCAGACCGCTTTCGCGAGCGACAAATTCCAGGCCCCATTTGCCGTTTTGCTGTAGAAGTTCGTCGTGGCCTTCCGTGATGCGCAAGACCTCATTGACAGCCTCGACCCAGTCGCGCGATAGGGCCTCTTTGTAGAGCAGCGCGGTGAAGATTTCGTGAAGGGAGGCGTGCAGCCTTTGGGACTTGCCGAGCAGAGTGCCAGCGCTCTGCGGGTCATTTTGTGGGAGGGCAAGGAGTTGGGCGCTACGCTCTGAGGAAATGATTCGGGTAACCAGTAGAAAACGGAGCAACTCTTGCCAAGAGAAATCGGAGGCATGGCCCAGTTCGTTGACGAAATCGATGGAAAGACGGCCACCAATGAGGCTGGGAGAAGCAAGAGTGCCAGACACGATTTTTGCCTCCACAAACCGGTTAGGACAAGATTTCTGAAATGAGCTTGTCTATAACCGGTTAACTATAACAAAACAGTTAGGAAATGTCAGACTGTTTTCGGCGCAACCAAGCATTCGTTACCTCTGTCCCTGGTATTCCATCTAACGGACAGTGAGACTGGGTTCTTATGAGATTGTTGGCCGCGATCATATCGGTATTCTTCGTTTCGTTTTTAGCTTGGCAACTGAGAGCCAGGATGGTTGTCCAGACTCAGAATTCTCAGACAGGGCTCGCTCGCGAGCCTGTCATTGTCGAGCTTTTCACTTCCGAAGGTTGTTCGAGTTGCCCTCCTGCGGACGCCTTACTGGCGGAGCTTTCCACCCGGCAACCCTTGGGAACCGCCGATATTATCGCCCTTGAGGAGCATGTGACTTACTGGGATGACGATGGCTGGAAAGATCCCTTTTCTTCCTCCGACTGGACCGCTCGTCAGTACGACTATGCGGGCTCGCTCCACAACGGTAGTCCCTACACCCCTGAAATGGTTGTGGACGGAACAGCGGGATTTGTCGGCAGCCGGGGAGGAACGGCCCGCCAGGAAATCGAAAAAGCGGCGGCGGCAAGAAAAGCTAAAGTGGAAATCAGCGAAGTCTCGCCGGCCCAGAACACCTCGGTCGCGTTTAAGATAAGCATTGAGAAGCTCTCTAGCGTCGCTCCCAAAGACACGCCGGAAGTGATTCTTGCCATCACCGAGAGCGGGTTGCATTCTTCCGTGAAGGCTGGGGAGAACGTCGGAAAAGAATTGCAGCACTCCCCCGTGCTGCGTGAATTGAAAGTGATCGGGATCGCTGGGAAGAACGGCCAGGAAGATTTCACGGCGCAACCTTCCGTGAAGCTGGATTCGAAATGGAACGTGGGGGACCTGCGCGCCATCGTTTTCGTGCAAGAAAGAAAGAGCCGGCGCATCCTGGCGGTCGGAGCCGTCCACTTGATGCAGTGAGACCTTGCGGCGCGCTCAAGCGCTTGGAAACAAGTACTCATTTGGACGTAGGGCAATGGATGCGCACACACCTACGCAGCACTGTGCTATTTTGATTCCGTATCCGTGCAACACGGCCCGGCTCGGACAGTTGGATGCAGCAAGTTCCCTGCGCACGGCTGCTTACGCGCGTCCTAGCAGGGCGTCAGAGAGTGAAGCGACTGGTGCGAGTTTCGTTGGAGCAATGAATGGACAACGAGTCCTTTGGCACCCCGCCTGAGGCGCAACGGTCTGCAAATCCATCCGCAAGCGGATTTCCCGAAGTGCTGTTTCTAAATAAAACGGGGCTGCGCGCGGGCTGGCGGCTCCTGATTTACATCGCCATTTTCTTTGTGTTGTGGAGCGGTTCTGTAATTGTTCTCGGCCAATTCTTCCGTCCAGAGCACGGTGCATTTTCTCTCGCTTTTCAGTTCCTCGGCGAATACGCGAGCTTCTTGGCTGCGTTTTTGGGGGCCTGGATCATGTCGTTGATCGAACAGCGGCCCGTGGGTGTGTACGGACTGCCGGCACGAGGCGCATTCGGAAAACTGTTCTGGCAGGGCAGTCTCTTTGGATTGTGCGAAATCCTCGGCCTGGTAGGACTTATCGCAGCGTTCCGCGGATATTCGTTCGGAAGCCTTGTCGAACATGGGGCAGATATCGCCAAGTGGGCGTTGCTCTGGAGCGTTTCTTTCTTAGGGGTTGCTTTGTTTGAGGAATTTCTTTTCCGCGGCTACGCTCTTTACACTTTGGCCGAGGGAATCGGTTTTTGGCCGGCGGCGGTTCTTCTGGCTGGCGTGTTCGGATGGGTTCACAAACACAACTCCGGCGAGAATTGGATCGGAGTAGCTGGCGTGGTTTTCGTGGGCTTATTTTGGGCGTTCACTCTGAAACGTACGGGAACCCTGTGGTTCGCTCTCGGAATGCACGCGAGCTTCGATTTTGGAGAAACGTTTCTGATCTCCGTTCCGGATAGCGGAATGATTTTTCCGGGCCATCTTTCGAACGCGACATTGCACGGGCCGAACTGGATGACAGGAGGCACGCCCGGACCCGAAGCCAGTCTCTTTGATTTCTTGATCCTGGCTGTATTCTTTTTTGTCTTTGACCGTTTGTATCCCGCAAGACAAGCACAGAGATACGTTCCACCGGCAAACTAAAAACTTCAATGTACGAGGTCGGAAGCGTAAACGAGATGCACACCACGGGCCTCCGCGCGTGGCAATACTTCACTAAGAGCTTGCAGCGTTGCGGAGTGGGGATGCCCGATGGCGATGGCTTCCCCTTTTTCCTTGGCGCCGTGGAGAGCCAGCTCGAGCTGCTTGCGCACCGCGGAAACTTCGGCAACATCATCCAAGAACGGGACATTCCGGAAACCGGAGCGTACACCAAAACGCTGCGCGGTATCATAGGCGACGGTTGCCGCCGTGGTTCGACTGTCCACGTAGAAAAGATTCCATTTTTGAAGAACGGGCATCAGCTCATCCATCAGCGCGGGATCGGCGGTGGCTTGCGAGCCCTGATGATTGTTGACCCCTGCCGCGTTCGGAACGCTTTGCATCATCTGTTCAAACAGCACGGGAATATCATCCGCGGGCATGCCTGGGTGGAGTTCCTGCGCTTCAGGCATTTCGTTTCCGACGGATTGCATGGGGAGATGCAGCATGACTTCGTAGCCGCGGCGGTGAGCCTCTTCCGCGATGTCGACGGAATGCGCATGATTCGGCAGGACCGATATGGTCAGGGGATAAGGCAGGGCGAAGATCGCATCGGCGGCAGCGCGGTCGTTACCGAGGTCGTCCAGTATAATAGCCAGCCGCGCAGGGCCGTTCTTCTCGCTCTGCCGCGGAGAGGCCGGCGAAGCCGTAAGCGCCGTTATCGGAGCGACGATATGGACCGAAGTCGTGATCACGCCCGCGTTGCGGTAATCCAGACGCAGAAGTGCTCCTGAACTTCTCCCTTCGTCGCGCGTCAGATTGTTCGACGTCGCGATGCGATCCAACGATTGGATAAGATTGGCTACCGATTCGCGCCGGGATTGTTCAGAGCCGCCGGCAGGCAGCACGACAAAGAGATGATCCGCTCGATCCGAATGCGCCCCATCAAACTGGAGATGTGAAGCGATGTCTCCGGGTTGTTTGCCGAAACCCGCGGAGGCACGCATCATCTCGCGGGTGATAGTGTGAACTTGGCCTGGGGAGAGGCGTTTTGGATGTTCGCTCTTGCAGCCCCAGCAGATAAGGGCCGCTAGCAGGAACAAAACAAATGGAACCGCGGTTCGAAATCTGCCGCGGCGACCGCGTTGGAACGCAAAGACTTGGTGAGTTACCCCGAGCCGAACAAGCACGAAACGCTAGGCGGCTTTTTTCTGCGGAGCCTTCAAGAGTTCGAGGGCTTTGCGGAAGATCGGATCTTCGGGCGACAACGGGCGAGGAGCCACAGGTTCTTTTTGCACATCGGCCGAGCCGCTATCGTCATCGCCAGTGTCTGCGTCATCCTCTGCGGAAGCGCGCACAACTTCGGACGGCACTACACCCTCTTCGAGAATGGACTTTCCGTCTCCGTTGTAATAATTGGCGACTGTCAGGAAGAGCGCTGCCCCGTCATCGAGCGAAATCAGTTTTTGCTCGGAGGCGAGTCCAAAGGTGCGCTCGCCCACTACGTCACCGCGGTGGTTCGCGACCATCGCGGCGGCCAGCACTTCCGCGGCGCCAGAAGTTGTAGCGTCGATCAAAACGGAAACCGGCGCTTTCCAGACCACTTTGCTCGGATCAGCCGAGAAAACTTGCGTGGAAACCGTTTGGCCACGTAGCGTCGTCAAGGTCCCAGAAGAAACAAAAAGCTTCGCGATGGAAATCGCCTCTGAAACCGGCCCGCGCCCGCATTCGCGAAGATCCAGAATCACTTTGCGAGTGCCTTGCTTTTCAGCATCCTGCAGCCGGGTGCGTATTTCGTCGGCACGCCCCGGATCGAGCGAGGGCAAGCGAAGGACGAGAATATCGGGATCGGCTTTTGCGGTCACAATCTTTGCCGTGGCGAGTTTTTCGCGCACGAGGTCGACTTCGTCTGGATCTGCCTTACCGCGGCGGATGACCCCCACCTTAACGCCCGTGCCAGGCTGTCCGTGCAGGAAGTTCATGGCTTGGCCGACGGACATATCCCGTGTCGTGAAGCCCGCGACGGATTCAAAAATGTCGCCGCTATGGATACCCGCTTTTTCGGCGGGGCTTTCCGGCAAGACAGAAACCACAATGATGTAGCCGAAACGCTTGCTCAGTGTGAGGCCCGCGTCGCCGCTCGCATTCGCGGCCTGTTTTTGCTTGTACTCTGCGTACTCGCGCGCGGTCAGGTAGCTGGATTGGGGATCGAGAGATTCCAGCAAGCCGTGAAGCGACCCTGACGTGACCAAATGAAGATTCGGTTCGTCGACGTAGTCCTGCTGAATTTTCTGGAGCACTTCGCTGTACACCGTGAGCGACTTATATGCTTTGTCGTCCGGCGTGCGGCCGAGGACATGGCCCAGCCCGGCGTAACAGAAGATAACCACCGATAGACAAAGAACTCCGATGCGAGCCGTACGATTCATGCCTCACCTGTCCCCTTCTAAAATCAACGCGAAGCTGTCAGCAGAAACAGACTTTCAATTATAGCACTCTCAGAAGATGGGACGCGGCCCGAATGAGAAAGGAAGCCTGGGAATTGCGAATTAGAAAAAGGGGAAAATGGGGACAAGTCGGGTGGAAGACACGTCTAAGGACCCAAATGATGCAGAATAGACACACCGAAACAAGAATCGCTCACCCGTGTTCCTATAAGTTACTGAATTATATGGACAAAGACCGAAAAACCTGGCAAACAACATGCTATCTTAGCTGAGGGGCAATGTTTCAATCCACCATAGCGAAAGAGGCGTTCGCTGAAGGTGTAGGTCTTCACACCGGAGTGTTCGGACACGTGCGCCTGCTACCTGCACCGGCCGACACCGGCATCGTTTTCCGCCGGACCGATCTAGACAATTTTCCAATTGAGGCACAAGGTCACAACGTCGCTCGCGTCAGCTATGCCACCAGCTTGATGAAGCAAGGCGTATTGCTCTCGACGACCGAGCATCTCCTCGCAGCGATCTATTCTTGCGGCATCGACAACATTTACGTCGACATCGACTCCATCGAGATTCCCATATTGGATGGCTCGGCTGAGCCTTTCATGCAAATGTTGGAGCATGCTGGCGTTCGCAAACTCCGTCGCAAGCGCCGCTATCTAAAAGTGCTAAAACCTTTAGAAGTTGAGGAAGGCGACCGGCGCATCGGCATCTATCCCGCTGACGAATTTCGCGTGCGCTGCTATGTCGATTTTCCTCATCCGCTCGTTGGACAGCAAGAAGTCGAAATGGTGGTCAACCCGGAGACCTTTCGGTACCTCCTGGCGCGAGCCCGCACATTCTGCTTCGAGCGGGACATCGAGCCGCTCCGCTCCATGGGCTTGATTCGCGGCGGTTCTCTGGAAAACGCCATCGTTTTGACCAACGACGGCGTGATGAATGGGCCGCTGCGTTTTCCCGACGAATTTGGCCGACACAAAGCGTTGGATTTGATAGGCGATTTAGCTTTGGCGGGCTTGCCGTTGCTGGCTCGCGTCGAAGCTTACAAGGCGGGGCACGCTCTCCACACGCAGCTTGTCAGCCGCCTTCTTGGCGACGCCTCGCTTTGGACGATTGCCACGGGGGAAACAGCGCCTGTCGAGCGAGAAGTTCGGCTGACCACGCTGTCTCCGGCGCCTGCCACGGATTAGTCCTGCATCCGCTCTGGGAACCTGCAGAAACTACTTGCCCTCCTGGCACACTCGTCAGAAATTACCGAAGCGGAGGGCTGTCCGCGGTGGCTGGCTCACCTCTGCTCACACGGATGACGCCACTCTCATCCGAAAAGAAATGCCGGATGCCCGTCGTGTTGTCCGTGATGGGATCGGCAGTAATCGTGTAGCTGGCGACGCGGCCAAGATTGTCAGCGGGGCCAGGCGAGTAAAAAAAGGTGTAGCCGCTCTTGCCCGCACCGGGCGCGGCTAGCTGAGGACCAACTAAGTTTGCTCCCTCGCAGTCACCCTTTCCCGGGCCGAGTTTCTGCACGGACGCCGGGAAACCGATGTTCTGGCATTGCGCTGCATAGGTGACCATTGCTGTGTTGTAAGTGCGCAAGCTCCCCACTGCGGAAGCTTCATTCGCAGCCATCCGCGCTCGCAACAGATTCGGGATTGCGATAGCGGCGATGATCAGTAGGAACGGAAAGAACACCACCTGGGCATAGCCCATCACCATACCCGCTATAGCGAGGCCGTTTCCCTTCAACTGGCCCGCCTTTTTCTTGATGTCAGAGAGTGCCAAGTGCCCCAGGATGATCGCCGGGACAGCAGCAAGAAATGGCAGAATCAGGTACGCGGCAATCCCGCAGATCAAGCTCGCGGTTGCCTTTCCACTGGTTTCTTGGGGCCCAGTGTAAGCTGTTGGAACAGCTGGAGATAGGGGAGGCCGTGCAATCAACGGAGCTGGAATGCCGCTCAGCCCGTTGCCACACGAGGGGCAAAACGATACACCTTCTTGGACGGAAGCCGCACAGCGGGAACAGGTTTGCATGCCGGCTACTCCTTTCGCGGAATGTCTAGAGTTGGCTGAATCCGGAAGGTCCGATGCACCACCAACCAAGTCCGGACGCCGGATTACGTCCAGAACACATTCTGCACCAGCCTTGCTCCTCCTGATTGTCAAAGATGAGGCAGAGAGGCGAGAATAGAACCCTCATGTCCAATCACGATCTGGCCATCGTCATTCTCGCAGCAGGAAAAGGAACGCGGCTGAAATCGAGCCTCGCGAAGGTTTTGCACCGCGCCGGGGGACGCACGCTCATTGAGCACGTCATCCGCGCGTGCGCGCCCTTGGGTGCAAAGCAAACTGTCGTCGTCGTGGGGCACCAGGCCGAGCTAGTAACATGCATGGTTGAACCACTTGGTGCGGAGACTGTGTTGCAGCAACCGCAGCACGGCACCGGACATGCGATACAAGTCGCGCGCCGCGCTCTAGGCAGAGCAAAGTTTGCCATCGTCTTGCCTGGCGACGCGCCGCTGGTGCGCCCGGAAACGCTCAAGGCTCTGGTTGCCGCACACCGCGCTGGAGATGCTGCGGCCACGATATTGAGCGCCGTGCTCGCCGATCCGTCCGGCTACGGCCGTATCCTGCGGAAATCCGAAACTGCCGTCGCGGCCATCGTGGAAGAATCGCAGCTCACCGCGGACCAGCGCGAGCTGAACGAAATCAACTCCGCGATCTATTGCTTTACTTTGGACAAGCTGTGGCCTGCCTTGGCTCACGTGAAGCCGAACAACCACCATCGCGAGATTTATCTTACCGACACCATCGCCGCAATGACCGCCAAGAACGAGACCGTACTGGCGGAAGTCGCCCCCGACCCCCGCGAAGTTCTCGGCTGCAATACGCGCGCGGACCTGGCGGAAGTGGACCGCATTTTTCGCGAACGGAAGCGCGCAGCGCTGATGGATGCAGGCGTCACGATTCAATTGCCGGAAACGGTGCTGATCGACCCGGAAGTGACCGCGGGTGAAGACACGGTGATTGAGCCCGGCGTGCAACTTCTTGGAAAAACGAAAATCGGCGCGCGCTGCATGATTCGCGCTGGGAGCGTGCTGACGGATACATTGCTTGGGGATGACGTGACCGTCGAGCCGCATTGCGTCGTCGCTCAAAGCCGCCTGGACGATCGCGTAATCATTGGACCGTTTGCTCGTTTGCGCCCGGATAATCACTTGAAAGCGGGCTCGCGCATTGGCAATTTCGTCGAGTTGAAGAAGAGCACCATCGGCGAAGGTACCAAAGCGATGCACTTGACGTATCTCGGCGATACCAAGGTTGGCGCAAAATCAAATATCGGTGCAGGTACAATTACCTGCAACTACGACGGTTTCCATAAGTTTCCGACGTCGATCGGCAACAAAGTGTTTATCGGAAGTGATAGCGCGCTCGTAGCTCCCGTGCGTATTGGCGATGGCGCGTACATCGCCGCCGGCTCGACGATTACGGACAACATTCCAGCCGATGCGCTGGCCATCGCGCGCGGACGTCAGGTGAACAAGCCGGGTTGGGCCTCCAAAAAACGCCGCGAATTGGCCGCCGCTGAGAACCCAAAGAAGAGCAAGCGGGCGCACAAGAAAACGAAATCTCGCCGGTCCGCGAAAAAACGTCGTTAGGTTTTTCTCTGCGCTTTCTCAGCGTCCTTTGCGTCTCCGCGTTATCTTTGTTCTTGTTTTTCGTCTTAAGTCCGAAATCGCCAGCCTGTGCTAAAATAGAAATTCCCCGAATGCCATACGGAGCCAACACGCAATGAAATTCGGAGTCGTAGTCTTTCCCGGATCCAATTGTGATCACGATGCGCTTTACGCCGTCGGAAATGTCCTGCACAAGCCAGTTGAATTCATCTGGCACCAATCGCAGGACCTCGCGAATTGCGACGCCGTTATTTTGCCGGGAGGTTTTGCGCATGGCGATTATCTGCGCACCGGCGCTATCGCGCGCTTTTCCCCGGTGATGAAGTCCGTGGAGAAATTCGCCAAGACCGGCGGCATGGTCCTCGGCATCTGCAACGGTTTCCAGATTCTGCTGGAAGCAGGTTTGCTGCCGGGAGCGATGATGCGCAACAGCGGCCTTCGCTACATCTGCCGGCACGTTCACATTCGCATCGAGCAGACTGATACGCCGTTCACGAATGCCGCGAAGGCCGGCCAAATCCTGACGGTTCCCATCGCGCACAACGACGGCAACTACACCTGCGATGAAGCAACGCTCGCGGGCCTCGAGAAGAATCGCCAGGTCATTTTTCGTTACACGACCCCGGATGGCTTGGATGACGCCGCTGGCAACCCCAACGGTTCGATGAACAACATCGCCGGTATTTGCAATCGCGAGCGGAACGTCGCCGGACTGATGCCGCATCCCGAGCGCGCGGTCGAATCCGCTCTTGGTTCCAACGACGGCTTGGTCATTTTCAAGTCCATGGTCGAAGCGCTCGTTGGCGCTGCGAAAGACACGGCATGAGCGGAGCTCGGCTAAAGAGTCCCGCGGACCGTTGGGCGCGCACCTTCCGCTTGTTGCTTTTGTGCCTTCTAGTTCTTCCGTTGGTCTCTGCAGCCCGGTCTCGGAATCCACAAGCCCAACTTCGCCAGGGCGCTGAACAGTTTGTAAGTCTGATTGAGTCCAAAGATATCGCGGCGTTGCTGAGTCTATTCTCTGAACAGGGGACTTCTTTTATTGGGACTGGATATGTGCCCTCAAAGGCATCGTTATCTCAGCAGGAGATTCGCGAGGCGTTCGAAGGCAAAACCGGTGTTTACTGCTTATTTTTCGACACGAAGTGTCTGTCAGAAGAAGACTCGAAGGAAAGAAGCCGACGAAATGGCCGCCCTCTGAGTACGCCAGCGCGGTCGCTCCTCGATCTAATAGCTGGGGCGAAAACAAAGAGGTTCGTAACCTACGACAATGTGACAAATGGCAAGGTAACGCTCCTTCTATCGAATCGAACGCCCGATACAGCTCGACTCGGGGATGACGCACTGAATTTTTACTTCAGGTTTGAGCAGGGCCAGTGGAAACTGCGAAATGTCGAGTACAACTAGTTTCGCTTTTAGATTTGAGCGCCTCGATGAGTGAAGAATTGTCAGAACTAAGCTACGAGGAATTTGTTCGCGCACGGAAGTTGCACTGGCAGCAAGAAACAAAAAATGTGGGCACTGGACTTGCTCCGCCGGAAATTGAAACAACAGCAATTGCGGAGGATGCCAGCAATTTCATGTTGTACTCGCCCGGCCCGGAAGGTTTTTTCGCCGTGTTTGAGGACTCTGACCAAACCGGCTGGTTTTACCTTTACAGCGCGCAGCAAAAGAAAATCTTGAAGTGCGCCGGCATTTACAATCGCGCGAATGTTGTCGTGGACGAGGATGTTGTGGACATTGGCTGGGCGGTGGACGGTTCTGCTTGCGGCCTTGCTGTCTGGGGCGAATTTCGCGCGTTTTTAGGAGTGTCGAACGATTTGGAAATACGTAAGCCGGTTATGAACGCCGAGGAAGACGGCATACCCGCCACCGAGTGGCCTGCCGGTTTTGATCGCTATCTCGAACCGAAAATCGACTGAAGGACCGCGACCCGTACAAATGGCTACCGCAAGCGCCGAAATCAAAGTGACTCCGGAAATTGCCGCCGAACACGGCGTCACACGTGACGAATACGCGCGCATTCAGCAAATCCTGGGCCGCGATCCCAACATCACCGAGCTCGGCATTTTCAGTGTGATGTGGAGCGAGCACTGCTCCTACAAATCGAGCAAAGTGCACCTGAAACGCTTGCCTACACGCGGCAAACTCGTCGTGCAAGGTCCTGGCGAAAACGCGGGGGTCGTAGACATCGGCGATGGCCTCGTCGCCGCGTTCAAAATCGAGTCGCACAATCATCCAAGCTACGTCGAGCCGTTCCAGGGCGCGACAACGGGCGTCGGCGGCATCCTCCGCGATATTTTTACCATGGGCGCGCGGCCGATCGCGGTTCTTGATTCGCTCCGCTTCGGCGAAATCACTCCGGGCAAGGGTACGAGCGAAGAAGAGGCTGCCAAGAACCGGCGCATCCTCGACGGCGTGATTCGCGGCGTCGCAAATTACGGAAATTGTTTCGGCGTCCCAACCATCGGCGGCGAAGTCGCTTTCGAGCCTTGCTATTCGCAAAATCCGCTGGTTAACGCCCTCGCTCTCGGCATCGCGCGCAAAGAAGAAATTTTCCTCGCGAAAGCGAAGGGCATCGGCAATCCCGTCATCTACGTCGGTGCAAAAACAGGCCGCGATGGTATTCACGGCGCATCGCTGCTCGCCTCGGCGGAGTTCACCGAAGAATCCAAGCAAAAGCGCCCAAACGTGCAAGTCGGCGACCCCTTCATGGAGAAGCTCTTGCTCGAAGCCTGCCTCGAAGCCATGCAGACCGGCGTAGTCGTCGCCATTCAAGACATGGGCGCCGCCGGCCTCACCTGCTCGACGATGGAAATGGCCTCGCGCGGCGGCACCGGCATCGAAATCGATCTCGCCAAAGTGCCCCAGCGCGAAACCGGCATGACGCCGTACGAAATCATGCTCAGCGAATCGCAGGAGCGTATGCTCCTCGTCGCGGAAAAAGGCCGCGAGCGCGAAGTGCTCGACGTTTTCAAAAAGTGGGGACTGGACGCGGTCGTTGTCGGCACGGTTACCGACGGCGGTATCGCAAAAGTTTTGAATCATGGGCAAATCGCCGCGGAAATTCCCGCGCATCCGCTCGCCGAAGAAGGCCCGGTCTATCGGCGTCCCATCGCGCAGCCGCCGCTCCGTCACGAAACGCCCGCAGATTGGTTTTCGTTCGCGCCCGAAGGCACAAATCTCACCGCGAATTTTGCGAAGCTCCTAGCTTCGCCGGCCATCGCCTCCAAACGCTGGATCACCGAACAGTACGACACGAGCGTCCGCACGAACACGCTCGCAGGACCTGGAGCAAGCGACGCGGCAGTTGTGCGCATCAAAGATCCTCAGACAGGAGTCGTAAAGCGCGCGCTTGCGCTCGCCACCGACGGCAACGGCCGCTGGTGCCAGTTGAATCCGCGCGTCGGCGCGATGCACGCCGTCGCCGAAGCCGCGCGCAACGTCGCCGCCTCCGGCGCGCGCCCCATCGCCGCTACGAATTGCCTCAATTTCGGCAGTCCTGAAAAACCGGAAGTCATGTGGCAATTCAGCGAGGCTATCGACGGCCTCACCGTCGCCTGCAACGAACTCGGCACGCCCATTACCGGCGGCAACGTCAGCTTCTACAACGAGACCCTCGGCAAATCCATCTATCCGACGCCGGTCATCGGCATACTAGGCATTCTCGAAGACGCTTCCCGCGTCCTGAAAATCGCGTTTCGAACTGAAGGCGACGTCATTGTCCTCCTCGATGGAGCGAACGCGCCGGAATCTGCAACCGTAGGGGCACGATATATCGTGCCCCTACACGATGCTGCCCGCGAATTTTCGTCGTCCGAATATTCGAAGACCATCGCGGGCATTGTTTCGGGCAACCCCCCTGCGATCGATCTAGCCGCCGAAAAACGACTGATCGATTGCCTGGTCGCTCTCGCCTCCGAAGGCTCCGTGCAATCCGCCCACGACATCTCCGACGGCGGCATCGCCGTCACCCTGGCCGAATCCTGCTTCGCCGCTTTTTCCGGCGCAGGGGCGCGGCATGTTCACGCTGAGCCTCGAAGGGACGTGCCCGTCCTGGTCGCGAACGTCAATCTCGACGCCGATGGCCCTGCCGAACACGCCCTCTTCAACGAACGCGGCGCCCGCTGCGTCGTCTCCGTCGCCCCCACAAAACTTGCCGCCGTTCTCGCAACTGCGAGACAATACAATGTAGGCGCAAGCGAGATCGGCAAGGTGCATCTTGGCAACGCGCTCTGCATCGAATATAAGGGGAGCGCAGTGATCGATTCCTCCCTCGACACGCTGCGCAGCATTTGGGCCAATTCGCTCGAGCGATTGTTAACTTCAAAATGACGCAAAAACTCGCTTATGCGGACGATCACTTCCACGACGAGTGTGGTGTGTTCGGCGTCTTCGGTCACCCCGAAGCCGCCAATCTGACTTATCTCGGTCTCTACGCGCTTCAACATCGCGGCCAGGAATCCGCCGGCATTGTCTCCAGCGACGGAACGGATCTTTTCCTCCACCGCGCCATGGGCGACGTCGAAGAGATTTTTCAGCCCCCCGTGCTTGCTAAGCTCCCGGGAACGATCGCCATCGGCCACACGCGCTATTCCACTGCAGGCGACAAAGCTCTTCTCAATGCCCAGCCCATCATGATCGATTGCAACAAGGGCAAAGTCGCTCTCGGTCACAACGGCAACCTCACCAACGCCGCCGAATGGCGACGCAAACTCGAGCATCGCGGCTCCATCTTCCAGACCAACAGCGACACCGAAGTCATCGTTCATCTCATCGCGCGTTCGCAAGCCCGCAATCTCTCCGGGGCGCTTGGCGATGCGCTCAATCAAGTCGAAGGTGCGTACTCGCTGCTTGTCTTGACGCAAGACGAACTCATTGCCGTGCGCGATCCGCGTGGTTTCCGTCCGCTTGTGCTCGGCAGGCTGTCTCTGCCCACCGGCGGTGAAGCCTGGCTCGTCGCTTCAGAAACCTGCGCGTTCGACCTGCTCAACGCTCAATACGTCCGCGAAATCGAGCCCGGCGAAATGGTGCGCATCTCCCGCTCTGGCATCGAGTCCATCCACTTCGCGCCGGAAAAACCCCTGCAGCAATGCATTTTCGAACATGTCTATTTCGCGCGCCCGGACAGCATTATTTTCGGCCGCAGCGTCAACGAAAGCCGCGAAGCCCTCGGCCGCCTCCTCGCGCGAGAGCATCCTGTCGACGCCGACATTGTCGTGCCCGTTCCGGACTCCGGCGTGCCAGCTGCCGTCGGCTACGCGCTCGAATCGAAAATTCCTTTCCGCATGGGCTTGATTCGCAATCACTACATCGGCCGCACGTTCATCGAACCCTCGCAAGCCATCCGGAATTTCGGCGTGAAACTGAAACTCAATCCCATTCGCGGCCTTATTGAAGGCCAGCGCGTCATTCTCGTCGACGACTCCATCGTCCGCGGCACCACCAGCCGCAAAATCGTTCGCATGGTCCGCGAAGCCGGCGCCCGCGAAGTTCACGTACGCATCAGTTGCCCGCCCACGATTTCTCCGTGTTATTACGGCGTGGACACGCCCACGCGCGAAGAGCTCATCGCCTCCTCGAACACTCCCGAAGAAATCTGCAAGTTCCTGGGCGCAGATTCGCTCGGCTACGTCTCGCTTCCCGCCCTGCGCCAGGCCGTGAATGACACCGAAGGCAAGTTCTGTACGTCTTGTTATACCGGCGTCTATCCCACGGATCTCGTGCAGCTCGAAGTCCGCGAGAGCAACGGCAACGCCCCAGACGCACAGAACGGCAACTCGACGGACGACGCTCCTATGGAAAAGCCTGTGGCGGTGGAACGTGAAGGCTGACGTAAAACAAAAACCAAGCGGCAAAGAGGTCGGCGAAGAAAACGCCAAAACCCCAGCCAAAAAAGCCGAGGAGCCCAAGCTGCCTATGGGCACGCGCGTGCGACGCGAAGCCCTCGCCTGGTTCTGGGTGGGACTCGTATTTCTTTTGATCAACGGCACCATCGGGCAGGCTCGCGTCATTCCCTCCGGCTCAATGGAAGACACTCTTCTCATCGGCGACCACCTCATCATGAGCCGCCTCGGCTACGATGCCGGCGTTCCCTTCACCAACTGGCACGTCTCACTCTGGCGCAACCCCAAGCGCCAGCAGATCATTATCTTCAAGCCGCCCTTCGCGCCCGATCAGCCCGACTACGTGAAGCGTGTCATCGGCATGCCCGGCGATACTGTCGACATTCACGATGGTGCTGTCTGGATCAATGGCCAGAAGCTCAGCGAAAATTACACACTCGGCCGCACCGAGCCGGGTGACCAGAAGCTCCCTTTCCAGGTTCCAGACAAATGTTATTTTGTGATGGGAGATAACCGCGGCAATTCTTTTGACAGCCGCTTCTGGGGCTGCGTTCCGCGAAATGACATTATCGGCACGCCCGTCATGATTTATATGTCGCTCGAAGTTGGGCAAGGTGCCTGGGAGCCGGGCCAGATTCGCGAACGGTTTTTTGCTTATGCGAACGCCATCATCCATCCAAGTACCGTGCGCTGGAGGCGCCTGTTCCGGACGTTTTGATCAGAAGCTGCTCTAGCTCCTATTTGAGCCGCGCACCACGTAAGCAATTTGCGCGTGTACTTTTGGGTTTTCGCCGCGAGCCCGCCGCGGCTGGTCACAGGTCATTCCGCAAAGCGCACTACGGACGCGAATCTGCGCCCGGATAAAAACGAAAGCGAATCACCCTCAATGAAATACGCCGATGCCGGAGTGAATATCGCCGTCGCCGATGAGGTGAAACAGCGCATCCGCCATCACGCCAATCGCACCTTCACTTCGGGAGTCCTCGGCGGCATCGGTGGCTTCGGCGCGCTCTTCGCCCTCGACAACAAAAAGTGGAAAGAGCCCGTCCTCGTGTCGAGCGCCGACGGCGTCGGCACCAAGCTTAAAATCGCCATGACCATGGGCGTGCATTCCACCGTCGGCGGCGACCTTGTCAATCATTGCGTCAACGATATTCTTGTCCAGGGTGCATCGCCGCTTTTCTTCCTCGATTACCTCGCCATGGGGAAGCTTGATCCGGCCGTCATCGAGCAGTTGGTCGAAGGCATGAGCCGCTCTTGCCGCAAAGCCGGGTGCGCGCTGATTGGCGGTGAAACCGCGGAGATGCCTGGCTTTTATCCTCCGGGGGAATACGATCTCGCGGGCTTTATCGTCGGCGTGGTCGAGCGAAAGAAAATTCTCACGGGAAAATCCGTCAAACCCGGCGACGCGCTCTTCGCCCTTCCATCCTCCGGGTTGCATACGAATGGATATTCGCTGGCTCGCAAACTGGTTTTCGAAGTCGCGAAGCTGAAGCCGGACACTTATGTTGCGGAAGTCGGCAACAAAATTGGCGCGGAACTCTTAAAGCCTCACCTCTGCTACGCTCCCGCGCTCAAAAATATCGTGGCGCGCGACTGGGTCTCCGCGCTCGCGCACATCACTGGCGGCGGCATTCCCGGCAATTTGCCGCGTGTCCTCCCCGCCGGCGTGAAAGCGCAAATCGATCTCGCTTCCTGGCCGGTCCCGCACATCTTCAAATTTCTCGCTGGGCTCGGAAAAATCGAAACCAATGAATTGCTGCAATCCTTCAACATGGGCATAGGCATGATCCTCGTCGTGCCTCCGGCTTATGTAAAATCCGTCGAAGCCGACCTCAAGCGCCGCCGCGAAAAATTCTTCCGCATCGGCCGCATCGAGCGTGGCGACTCCGGCAAACCCCGCGTCGCCCACTCCGGCTCCCTGAATCTGTAGTGGGACAGGCATTCCTACCTGTCTCTTTTTTCTATGTGCCCTCTGCGCTCTCCGCGCCCCCTGTGTAAACTCCTTTTTCTGGTTTTATCCTGATTCCCTCTCTGCCGTCTTAGGTAGCATAGTCCGGATGTTTCGCGCGTCCGCGCTTTCTAATTTCTCGCGCCACGCGTTTCAGCCAGCGCAGTTCCGTCTGAAACTGCTCGATCATCAAGCTCACCATCCACACCGCCTCGTGATACGGATGCCCCACTTCCACCAAAATCGACCGCAGCACTTCCTTCTCTTTTGCAACTTTCTTTTCTAGGAACTCTCTGCGCCGCTCAATCTGCCGCTCCACCACGCCCGGACGCGCCTGCCAGGAAAGCGCCACCCACGTCAGAAACGGCGGTCGATCTCGCTGCGTCGTCCAATCTTCTCGTTCCAGGGCATCAGCCAGCGCCGCGCGTCCCTTGGCCGTCGTCTCAAAGCTGCTCCGCTCCGGCCCCGAAGCCGGCTCATCCGTTTCTAGCGAACGAATCATCCCCGCCTTTGCCAATTTCTCCAGCGAATAGTAGACCTGCGGCCGCGAAATCCCCGCCCAATCTTTTATCTCGCGCCTCACCAATTCCGCGTTGGCCTGATACCCATGCATCGGCCGTTCCGCCAGTAAACTCAAAACCACCAAGTCCGGAGTGGTCAGTGCCAGTGTCTTCTTCGCCCTAGCTGTTTTCTTCAATCTCTCCGCGCTCCTCTGCGTCTCTGCGTTATCTTTTTCTTTTCTTTCTTTCTCTGTCGTTACTTCTTTACGTCCTTACTTCGTTTCTTCCTGTTCCTACTCCACCACCACCACTGGCACCTCTCCGCCGCCAGCCGCGGATTTTTTGCCTGCGCCACTGCCGCGCAAAACGTATCCAGTACGCACGGATCCTGCCGCTGTCCCGTCACGCGTTCAATCTTTTCATACATCCGTTGCGGGTTTTGCTTCGCCAGCGCCGCCACGCTGCGGATCCCCAGCATTTCGAAATCGCGCAGCATGGCCGGACCAATGGAAATCAAGTCTGCGAGCTTCCTCGCTTTCTGGGCCATAAACAACTCCTTGACAACCGTATTTGTCTTTCGTATCCTCCACTAGTCTAAATGAGACTAGTATCGGCTGCAAGGAGAAATGTCGACATGCGCGCCCTCACCTCTGCCGCTCTAGCCGCTGCCCTGTTTTTCGGATTTGCCACTCTGCAAGCCCATCAAATCGAGGAGAAGAAACCCATGAACGTGAAGAAAATCACCCCAGTCCTGCTGGTCAGCCAAATCGAGCCCATCCTGCCCTTCTGGATCGACCGTCTCGATTTCATAAAAACCATCGAAGTCCCCGACGGCAACAAACTCGCCTTCGTCGCCTTCCAAAAAGGCTCCGTCGAAGTGATGTATCAGACCTACGCCAGCGTCGAGCACGACGCTCCGCCTGCCATGGCAGCCGCAGCCAGAAAGGGACCCACGTATCTCTATCTCGAAGTCGACAGCCTGGACGCCGTTTTAGCCGCCATGAAAGACGTGCAAAAAGTCATGCCCGAACGCACGGCCTTCTACGGCATGCGCGAATTCGCCGTCCAGGACCCCGCCGGCCACTTCATTACCTTCGCCCAGCCCACCGCCCCGCCGAAAAACTAAGGCGTCAATTCATGTTTTGTAATTCGTTGTAGGGGCGCAGCAAGCTGCGCCCCAGCTTGGCAAGACGTCAATCCCTGTGGCTTGCTTTTAACAATCGAGATTCACTGCTTCGGCGCGGTCGGTGTCGGCGGCGCACGCCGCTCCGCCTCGGAGATCACCGCGATCGACCGTGCACCATTCTTCCCCACCGACCGCACCGCGAAAAAATGATTGTCGGTCGATACATCCTTCAATACCGTTTGTCCCGCCTTCTCCGCGAAATCGAAAACGCTCCAGCGAGCCTCGGTCGTCTCTCGCCATAAAATCTCAAAACCAGCGCGATCGGCATCCTCCTCCGCTGCCCACGAAACCTTCGCATCCGGCGTGACCGCACCCGTCAGTTTCACGTTCGTAGGCGGAGCCGGTGCCAGCGCCAGTTGCCGCAGCACTTCCGCATTGTCCCGCGCCACATTTCCCATGAAGGTGAAATTCAAATATTTTTCCAAATCGCCGTACTCGATCCCATTCTCGGTCCGCGGCGTCTGATGCTGGTGATTGTAATCTTCCAGCGGCTCCGTAAATCGCACCGCCGGCAACCCCGCCTTGGAAAAGGGATAGTGATCTCCGCCGCGCCCATAGCGGTCCAGCCGGAAAATCATCCGGATCGCCGAACGCCCGTCAATCTCCTCGATCGCGCGCGCCAACTCGCGCTGCGGCCCATCGCAATCCTCGATCGTGCCATTTTCAGAAAACACACGCACGCTATGCGGCCCGCCTGGCGCAGGGTCCGCGCCAACAATGTCATTGTCCATCATCGCTCCCACCGTGTACCCCTGTTCCTTCGTCCATTCCAGCAACCGGTACGCTCCCAATAGCCCCTGCTCTTCGCCGGAGAGCGCGCCAAATAAAACCGTCGCGCGCCCGCCATGTCCGGCCGCGGCCGCCTTGGTCAACAATCGCGCGGACTCGAGAACCACCGCGACGCCAGAAGAATCGTCGTCGGCTCCCGGCGCATCCGCTTCGGGATCCATCACGTTCGAAGGCCGCGAGTCGAAGTCGCCCACGACAATGAAAATATTCTTGGCCAGATTTGGATCGGAGCCTTTCAGAATCCCGTACACGTTTTCCAGGTGTACCGGATTCGGCCCTGTCCGCTCCGATTTTGACTCGAATTTGTCCACCACGATTTCCAGTTTTCCATCGGATGCTTTCGCAATTTCGTTGAAGCGCGGGATGATAAAGTCGCGCCCGCACCCGATCCCGCGTTTCGGATCCGTCCACGAAGAAAGCGTCAGCCGCGTCCCGCAGCTGACTTGCTCACGAATAATCGCGCGCATCGCCTGCTCGTCAATGGATGTACGCGCAATCGCGCCCGCAGGCCGCGGGAGAATCTTCGGATGTGGCGCGTTCTGCGGCGGCTCCGCCGGATCGTGCGAACCCGTCGCTCCAGCGCTCTTCGCAGCGCCCGGCGTGCTCTGCTGCGCAAAAGAAACGGGAGCGCAGAAGCCAAGCGCCAGAAAGAACCCCGTCACGGTAGTAAGAAAGTGTCTGCGAAACAGATTGCTGCGATTAGTCATGGTCTGCGCTTTCAAAATGAATTTGCGTGCGGCGAACGGGCATTCTAACGCGAGCGCCCAAACTTTGCGATGCAATTGCCCTGTCACACAGGACGCGGCGCCGGCTCGTCCCAGGTGCAGCCCAAGTTTTACCGATGCTCGCGGTTGTGTTAACGTTTTTTGTTTATGAAGAAGCGCATAGGCGTGTTGTTGAGCGGCCGCGGTTCGAACTTCGAAGCGCTCGCAGACAGCATCACATCCGGCCAAATTCCCAACGCGGAAATCGCCATCGTCATCAGCAATCGCGAAGGCGCGCCCGGCCTTGAACGCGCAAAATCGCGCGGCATCGCCACGAGCGCCATTCCTTCGAAGGGATTGGAACGCGAAACGTACGACCGGCAAGTGGTCGCCGTGTTGAACGAACACAAAGTCGAGCTCGTCTGCCTGGCCGGCTATATGCGCTTGCTGTCGCCGTATTTTGTGGCTGCATTCCCGAATCGTATTCTGAACATTCACCCGTCGCTGCTTCCCTCCTTCCCCGGCCTCGAGTCGCAGCGCCAAGCCCTCGAGTATGGTGTTAAATTTGCTGGCTGCACGGTCCATTTTGTGGACGAAAATCTCGACGCCGGTCCCATCGTTCTCCAAGCTGTTCTGCCCGTGAACGACGAAGACACCGAGGACACGCTCTCCGCACGCATTTTGCAAGAGGAACACCGAATTTATTCCGAAGCCGTTCGAATCGTCCTCGAAGGCCGATACAAAATCGAAGGCCGCCGCGTGCTTCAAACAGCCTGAAAAATGTCAGAGACCAAATTCAAACCCGTCGAAGAACAGCTCGCCTACCTAAAAAAAGGCGCCGCGGAAATCATTCCCGAAGCCGAGCTGAAAGCAAAGCTCGAACACTCCTTCAAAACCGGCACTCCGCTCCGCGCCTATCTCGGTGTCGACCCCACCGCTCCTGACATCCACCTCGGCCACACCGTCGTCCTTCGCAAGCTAAAACATTTTCAGGATCTCGGCCATACCGCGATTTTCCTGATTGGCGATTTCTCCGCGATGATTGGCGATCCCACCGGCCAATCCGAAACGCGCCCGCCGCTCTCTCGCGAGCAAGTCGACACCAACGCCAAGACCTACCTCGCGCAGGTCTTCAAACTCCTCGATTCGCAAAAAACCGAAGTCCGCTACAACAGCGAGTGGCTCGACAAACTGACCAGCCAGGAAGTCGTTCGCATCTGCGGCCACTATAGCCTCGCTCGCATGCTCGAGCGCGAAGACTTCCGCTCCCGCCTTGAACACCACCAGCCCATCTCCGTCCACGAGCTTTTGTACCCGCTCCTCACCGCCTACGATGCCGTCGCCCTCAAATCCGACGTCGAAATCGGCGCGACCGAACAGAAGTTCAATATTCTGGTGCATCGCGACATCCAGCGCGCTTACGGTCTTGCGGGTGAGGTCGCCCTCACCATGCCCATCCTCGTCGGCCTCGACGGCCAGCGCAAAATGTCCAAGAGCCTCGGCAACTACATCGGCATCACCGAGCCGCCCGCGGAAATCTTCGGCAAGCTGATGTCCATTCCCGACGATCTCATGTGGACTTACTACGACCTGGTGACGGACCGCACGCCGAACGAGATTGCCGTGCTGAGAAAAGACGTCTCAAGTGGCGCAGCGCATCCTATGGACGTAAAAATGCGCTTGGCGCAAGAAGTGATCGCCGGTTTCCACGGCGAAGAAGCCGCCCGCAAAGCCGCCGAAAATTTCCAGCGCGTCTTCCGCGACCGTCAAGCTCCCACAGAAATGCAAGAGATGCGCCTAGTACGGTTGCCTGACGGAACCTTGAAGACGCAAACTCCAGATGTAGACCTCCAGGTCATTTCTAAGACCCCAAAGTGGCCACAATTATTGAAATATCTTTCCCTAGCAGAATCCATCTCGGAGGCGGCCCGGCTTGTTGAGCAAGGCGGGCTTGAGGTCAACGGCGCAATTATCCGGGACCCACTGGCTCGACTTGATACAAACGCGGCGGCCTCCTACGAAGTGCGTGTCGGCAAGCGGAAATTCCTCCGCATCATCGTCGAATAATTTTGGTGATGGATTCGTAGGGGCACGGCACGCCGTGCCCGTCTGGCTGGTGAGCCTTACGCGAGGACTTCCGCAACCAACCCCGCCACATGCTCCGCAATCGACGGCGCCGCCGTCAGCCCCGGCGACTCGATCCCCACCAAGTGAATCGCCTGCGGCACCGCCGGATCGCGCGTAATCACAAAGTCCGCGATGCCATGTCCAGTGGGGGGAACCAGCTTCGGCCGCAAGCCCGAATAACCGAGATGTAAGTCGCTCTCCTCGATCTCCGGCAACAATGTTTTCGCGCTCTCTGCGAAATCCGCAATCGGCAGCCGGTTTTTCTCGTAATTCTCTTTTCCGTCCACATAAGTCGCCGTCGGCCCCAGCAGAAAAGTCCCCCACAGCGTTTTCGTGAAGTGCACGCCGAGACTCAACCCGTCGTGGTGCGGCAGCGGATAGACGAGGTCGTTGATCAAGGCAGCGCGCGGTCCACGTACCTCGCAATACTCCCCGCGCACCGGATAAATCTTCCACGATTTATTTCCGAGCAAAGCCGCAACCTCATCGGCGTAGAGTCCGGCGGCATTAATCACACACCGCGCTTCGATTGTTTCGTCCTGCACATCTTTCTCATCCCCAATCCGCAATCCAACGCGGATCGCCCCGGCCACAGGCTCCAGCGAGACAACACGTGCGTACGTAACGATCTCCGCTCCTTGGCCAGTAGCGATGCGCGCGTAAGCGTGAACTAGTTCCTCGGCGGAAACAATACCCGTGGAAGGAACTTCAATCGCCGCTGTGCCCAAAATGTGCGGCTCGCGCTTGCGAATCTCTGCCGGCCCAATCAGCCGCAACCCTTCCACGCCGTTGTCTTCGCCTTTTTTCTTCAGCGCCTCGAGGTCAGCTTCTTCATGCGCGTTCGCCGCAACCACCAGCTTTCCCGTGTGGCGAAACGGAACATTATGTTTTTTGCAGAAGTCGTATGTCAGCCGGTTGCCCTCAACGCAAAGCCGCGCCTTCAGTGAGTTCTTCGGATAATAGATGCCGGAGTGCACCACTCCGCTATTGCGCGAGCTGGTCGCCATCCCCAGCTTGGGATTTTGCTCAACAAGAAAAACGTCTCCCCACCGCGCCGAGACAGCTCGCGCGATCGCGCAGCCGACGACGCCCCCGCCGATAATCAGAATGTTCGCTTGGTCCATGAATTTATTTTATTCTCTCGCGTTATCCATTCGTATTGATTTCGTCGAAGAAAGGTTTGCACTCGGCAAGTCTCGCCTGCGCCCCGTCGTGAACCGCGTAAACCGAGTGCCCCTTTTCCGAGTAATGGTTGCGCCACAGCGAAGCCGCGCCGTGCACGCCGTCCTTATTCAGCGCATAAAAGAAAATGTGAAACGTCGCTAGCTTCCTCTTGTCGTTGTTGTAGTTGTGTGCGATGCGCGCCAGCGCTTCGAGACAAGCCTCCTCCGGTGATTTCCCCTGCCGCATCATCTCAATAATAGTGTGTCCGCCGCAGATCTTGATATTTTCTTCGCCTTTTCCAGTCGAGCCTGCCGCACCGACTTCATTATCGACGAAGCAACCAGCCCCAATAATCGGCGAATCGCCGACGCGCCCTGGAATTTTCCATGCCAATCCCGAAGTCGTTGTAGTGGCGGAGATATCGCCCTTTTCATTCACCGCCATGCAGGGAATCGTACCGGTGGGCGGATGCGCAATCACACTTTCTGCGTACGCGATTTTCTCTTTGTCGCCATCGAAAATCGCAGCGACGTGTTCTTTCCATTCCGGGCTATCAATCCCGGGCCGCCAATTCACCGAAGACGCCGCTTTCCAAGCCAGCCAAATCTTGCGTGAATGTTCCGTGAGGAGACTCATATCCTCAAACCCTTCATCGACGGCAAATCGATGCGCTCCCTCTCCCACGATCATCACGTGATTCGTCTTCTCCATCACGGTTTGCGCCAGCCGCGCAACATTCTTGATCCGCCGCACCGAAGCGACAGACCCGGCGCGACGCGTTGGTCCATGCATCACGCTGGCGTCCAGCTCCACTTCGCATTCCTCATTGGGCAGGCCACCGAAGCCGACCGAATCATCGTTCGGATCATCTTCGACAACGGTCACAGCCGCGACGACTGCGTCCAGCGTGTCGCCGCCTTTCTTAAGAATGTCCATCCCTTTATCGAGCGCATGCAGCCCGTTCGCGCTGGAAATAATGATCGGCCGCATGCCTTGCGCGGGTGCGATTGGCGTGGATTCGGGCAGTCGCGCTTCATTCACCGGAAGCGCACGCCCAAAAACTTTGCCGGCCCCCGCGGCAAAACTGCTCGCAAGCGACGTAAGAAAAAATCTCCGCCGTGACCACAGCTCCATGGAAGGCCTCCTCAATGTGCGCGTGCAATATACAAGCGGAAGGGAAAGATTGGAAGTTGTAGCGTTCGATGCGGTTGGCGGACCCCTCTACAACGCACCGCCTGGAATATGCCAATTCAAAAAGGATTCGCCACCTGATTTTTCTGCCACATCCGGAACCCGCCCAGAAACGCGTTTTCGTTGCTGCCAAGCCGTGCTCCAGGTGGCAGTTTCTTAAGCAGCTTGCTGTTTCCGCCGCCCAGCACCACATAATCGGCTTCCAGCGCGATCTTCAGCTGCTCTGTGACTTTGGCTACGTAGCGGCGCCACTTTTTCTTTCCCATTCGCTTGAGCCCGCGCAACCCAAGATAGTCTTCGTAGGATTTTCCGTTTTTGTAGGCAAGGTGGGCCAATTCCATCGGCTGCAGGATTCCGTCCACAATCATCGCGGATCCTAGGCCGGTGCCCAACCCGAGAAATAACATGCGTCCGCCTTTGTAACTGCCAACCGCCTGCATGGCCGCATCGTTGAGAATCTTTACAGGGCAGCCAAATGCTTTTTGAAAGTTGAATCCCACCCACCCGTGTCCCAAATTGTGCGGTTCGCGAAGCGGATGGCCATTGATGATCGGCCCGGGATAGCCCAGCGAAATACAATCGAATTTCCAATCGGCCACGGATTTCTTCACTAGGCCAACCATCTTGCGCGGCGTCATCGTCGGCCCAGACGGATATTTTCGCGGCTCTTTCTGCCCCGTCGCCAGCAGCTTGACGTTTGTGCCGCCAACGTCAATCACAAGAACCCTTGGAGATTTTGCCGTCTTTTCCGGTTTCATGGCCGCTCCTCAGCGAATCACTCGACGCGGTGCGCCGCGCCGCTTCTTTCCATGCCTTGAGGATTCTAGAGGGAAGAGTCAATTCAGCGAAGAAAATTCGCAGACGCGGTTGGGGCAAAAGCCAGCACTGCGGAACTTTTCCACGTGTGCCTGCCTGGCCCCGGCGAAATATGACCGCGCTAAGTAGCGCGCCTAATTTGAATCGGTCTTCGAATGCTGCGCTGGACGCTTTAATCGGAAGCTGACGGAACACCGGGTCGGTAGAGCCAAGCCGCGGGAGTGGCGGGGAGACTTCCGCCGCTCTCGGCATAGCCTCCGGTGATCAGTGCTTTGCCGCCAGGGAGAAGTGTTGCGGAGGCGAAGAAACGCGGCGCTCCCAGTGAGCCCGGAACTTTGGTGAACGTACCGGTGGATTCGTCATACAGCTCGGCGAAAGAGCCGCCCCCAGCAACGAGAACTCTGCCGTTGGGGAGCAGCGCCACAGCGGCTGGCAATTTGAAGCGCTCCGTATTCATCGCGCCGGTGGTTGTGAATGTGCCCGAGGCGGGATCATAGATTTCGGCGCTCGCATATTCACCATGCCAATCGCGATTGTCCGAACCGCCAGCGATAAGAACTTTTCCGCTGCGAAGAAGAATCGCGGCGTGCTTGTGGCGTCCGACGGTCATCTGGCCCACGTAACTGAATTTTCCGGTGGCAGGATCGAAAAGTTCAGCGGAACGATAGACATTTTGCGAAGGATAATGGCCTGAGCCGCCGCCAACGATCAAGACTCGGCCGTCCTTGAGACTCGTTGCAGTGTGCGCACCGCGCGCGTCCGTCATACTACCTGTCAAAGTAAATTTTCCCGTCGCGGGGTCGTAAATCTCGGCGCTGGCAATCGCATTCTCCTGACGGTCCTCGCCGCCTGCGACGAGCACTCGCCCGTCCGCGAGAAGTGTCGCCGTGCTTCCGGCGCCTTCGATCACCAGATTCCCCGTTGCAGCAAACCGATTTGTGGCTGGATCGAAAATCTCTGCTGAGCCGCGAAGATCATACCGCCCAGTCCACCCTCCAACGATCAGCACCTTCCCATTTTTCAAAAGCGTCGCAGTATGGCCGGAGCGTCCGATGCTCATGTCCGCGACAGACTGAAACGTCCCGGAAGTTGGATCGTAGATCTCAGCGGTGCGGTAGGGGCTGTATTCGCCGCCACTCCCAGCGAATCCGCCAGCGATGAGCACCTTGCCGTTCGGCAACAGCGTGGAAGTGTGGTTGGCGCGAGCAATATGCATTGCTGCGATTTCCGCCACCGAGCCGGTTCCCGAAGGCCAGGGCGTGCCGGGCAGCGAGAAGCAAACCAAAGGCACGAACATCAGCGAGAGCAGCAACAAGAAGCCTGCTGCTATTGACGAACGCGATTTCATGGAGTTCCTCACAAATTGGTTTTGCTGATGTGCAAGACGCGCGAGAGGCGTGCCGTGTTAACGCAGCTTAGAAGAATTTGTAGGGGCCGGGCTGCTAAGACACAAGTCTTCAGCTATCGGAGAGGCGTGAGACTAATGAGGCGCGAGCGTCGTGGAAAAACTGTCCTGCGCGGCGGTGTCGTAGAGGTGCAGAAGTTCAGCGGCGCGCTTCAGTAAATCGGCCGGCAAGTCGCCGGGCTGGTAATCGACCCACCCGGTTGTGAAGTTCAGAGGAATTTTCTCGCCCGAGGAACTCACTTCGATGGCACCGAGACGGTTCAAAACCTGCTTGACCTCGTTCGCTCCGCATTCGGGAAGCAGGAGAAGAAAATCATCGTCGTTGAGGCGCGCGGCAATGTCCGAGCCCCGGCTCGCTTTTTTCAGCCGGCGTGCAAGCTCTTTGAGCGCGGCATCCACAGCTGGCTTGCCGTAACGAGCGCTCAGGTGCGCGAATTCGTCCACGTGAAGAGTGGCGAGGCTCAAAGCCGAATTCTGGCGGCGCGCCCGCGCGATTTCCTTACCGATATGCTGTTCCAGGGAAGAGCGCGTGTATAAGCCCGTGATGGGGTCGAGACCCGCAGCTTCCGAAAATTGGTATGGAACAGCTTGCGCGTCGAGAGACAGCTCCGCCGATTGTTTCCGCAGCCTGCGGAATGACCACTGGCGGTAGACAAGCCACGAATTGAAAATCAGAAGTAGGCACAGCGTGCCCCAGCGCGCTTGGTCGGAACGGATTTCATAAAAATAATCCGCATGACGAAAGAAAGAAGTGAACGAGGACAACAGGAAAGCAACGCTCGAAAGGATGGTGACGAATAATGCGGAAAGCCAAAGCCACCATTCGCGCCGCGAAACTTGCTGCAAGTTGGAGCCGTCCGGCAGAACACGGAAATTGCCGGAGCCCTCGAGAGGCGAGGGTTTTGGCTTGCTTGGCTTGCCTGCAGATATTCCCAAGGCAGATTTCATTTTGCGAACGGTAGAACTGGGCTGCCAACACTCTAGTCGCGCGCGGCGAACGGAGGCAACATCGAAAACGTACAGGCTCACACGATTCAAGAACCTGACCTTCCGGTCAGGCGGGGCGAACCGCTCGGCGCGTGTTCGAGCACTCTGCGCGCGTAGAGCGCGACATTTTTCACGCCGGCTGCATAGGCCGGGTTGGGATTGCGAATGCCACCGTTGTAGGCACCGGTCGCCTGATCGACGTCGCCCCCGAAGCGGTCCAGCAGATCGCGGAGAACGAGTCCGGCGTAAGTGGTGAGAACTTCGCTGTCGACGGAATTTACGTCGAGATCACGCGAAGGACGAAGGCGCGGCGGAAGCTCGTCGTAGTGACGTTTGTCCTTCAAATAAAGCTGGTGCGCGGCGCGAAGCGTCTCGCGCGAAATTTGCCAAGTGCCTATCGAGTAGTCGCTCACGAGAACGCGCTTGCGATCGTGGTCGAGAACGATATCGCCGCGTTCCGCGCGCTTTTTCCAAACGGCATGCGTAAGATCGCCGTTCACATCCATGTAGTTGTTTTCCATCGCGCCGACGCCGAGAAAATAATCGAGCGGCAGATTGTAAAAATGGGCGACGTCGAGAATGTCGGAAGCCAGCCGCAGCGCCTGATGATGAGTTAAAGGCTGAGGCGCGCGGGCGCTTTGCCCGACCACGCGCCAATCTGTCTGCGATTTGAAAACGAGAAAATCCGCGAGCGCGGGAAGAAGCTGAAACGATGGAAGAGTTTCCAGCTTTTGTTCGGTGGGAACGTTGTACGCGTTCTCGAACATGCGGCTCTGCTGCTGGGCAAGCGCGAGATCCTGCTGGGTCCACGCGACAAGCTCGTAGTGCGTGATGAGGCCATGAAATTCCATGCGATTGAGGCGAGGGACGGCGGTGAGCTGATCGTTTTCGACAAGCATATAAATTTTGTAGTTCGCGCGCTTGGCGGTGCGGCCCGCGGTCAGAAAGATTTTGGAAGCTTCGTCCGGATCGCGCCCGCGAAGGTATTCGTAGCGAAGAAAGGCTTCGAGCTGGTCGTCGAACGAAGCGATCTCGGCGCAAGCCACTTCTTTCGCGAAGGGCAGGGCGATGTTTCGGCCGTGAATCTTCGGAGAGAGATGGCGATGCTGCGCGGAGAAGCGCATGTGCCGCGGCCAAAGGCGATCGGCAGTCCAGGAGGTTAGCGCGAGGGCGGAGAGTGCAAGCGCTGCCAGAGCGCGCGCGGAAAATAGTCTTGCGGCGGAAGGCCGATGGGGAGTGCTGGCGAGTTTTTTGGCTGGCATGGCTGCAGCCCTCGTTGCGTTCGATGGTGGTGCATACTCGAACGAAAGGAGTGCATGCCAACTGCCGAGGAAATCCAACTTTCGGCTTCTTGTAAATCATAGAAAATAAATGTGTTGATGGCGTCTTGGCAAAGAGCGGCGTGTGGAATGTGGTTGAGGGGCGTGTCTGCGCGTCCAGAAATCCACAGGAGATTCTCGCTTTTGCAGCAACTCGCGCGGGAGCAACTCCTGCGCTAAGGAGCGATGTTTCTGGATGGCAGCGGGGGGCGCCTGAGCGAAATGGCGGAGTCCCGCCTAAGGCTGACTGCTGAGGAGATTCTGAAGCAGAGGATGCTTGGAGGGGGCGAAGGGATTGGCTACGGTGACGGAGTTCCAAGTGAAGCCGGGTTGAAGATCTTCGGAGAGGAGGAGGCGGCAGCCGGCTTCGTTGGCAGAGGTGAGAACCATGCCGTCCCAGAAGCTGAAGCGATGGCTGACGGCGAGTTCGGCGGCGCCGAGGAGCACGGACAGGGAGGTTTCTGCGACGGGAAAGACGTTGCACCAAGAAAGAATAGCGGCGCGGGCATGTACGGGAGTCAATTGACCTTTGCGGATTAGGACTTGGAAAAGTTCGGCGATGACCTGCGCGGGAAGGACCACAGCGCCCGCGGGTAAGCCTCCGATCAAGGCGAGAGCCGCTTTCTTCATGGCGTCGCCATTCACGCCCTGGGCATAGGCGAGGATATTGGTGTCAAGGGCGACCCTCATTCAGCGTCCTCATAGAGTTCATCGCGCGTCCAGCGATGGCGTGGGTCAGCTCCCTTTGGAAGCTTCTGGGACTTGAGCCGATGCAGGAGCGCGGAGCGTGCCGCTTCGGCGTTGGAGGTGTCGTCGCCAGCTGGAACCAGCCTGGCGACAGGTTTGCCGTGCGAGGTCACAACGTAGCTGAGGCCTTTGCGGACGCCGCGGAGGAGTTCGGAGAATTTACGATTGGCGTCGGCGGCGGAGACGGTCTTTTCCATGGTGGCTCCCATAGTAGTGATATTACCTACTATACCGTATCGCAGAACTTTAGACTACGAGCTTTGAATTCTCTAGAGGCGAAGACGAAGTTTGCAGGTTGCTGGCGGATAGCGGGCACGGCCCTTCGAGGCTCAGGATAAACATGCCGTGCGCCTACAATGTTTCGGAGTAAAACTGCGACGGGATGGGGGAGGACGGCCATGGCGGGGAAAAACGAGGTGCGGGATTCGGTTTTGCAGGCGATTGGGAATACGCCGGTTGTGAGGCTGAGG